>R03__coassemble_13_pt1 | contig 117142 bp, 86 predicted proteins | sample R03__metabat2_low_PE_040 | metagenome-assembled genome bin R03 | reverse complement strand
TCTTTGACGCATTCTTCACTGTCACAGTCACCTTCGTCCAACTGCCGCTGGTTCCGAGGATCTTTACCGCTGTCCCCTTGGAGACTGTCCCATAGGAAGTATAGCTCGTGCCGGCGCCGCTTCTCACATTCACAGACGAGGCGTTCACCTTGCCTGTCTTGGTGGTCGTGGTGCTCGCGGTGGTCTTGGTGGAAGTTGCTGTAGACGATGTGGTTGTGTTCGCAGTGGTCTTATCTTCTGTTATATAAGTGCTTAAGATATAACCCGTCTTTGACGCATTCTTCACTGTCACAGTCACCTTCGTCCAACTGCCGCTGGTTCCAAGGATCTTCACCGCCGTCCCCTTGGAAACGGTTCCATAGGAAGTATAGCTTGTGCCGGCGCCGCTTCTCACATTCACAGACGAAGCGTTCACCTTACCGGTCTTGGTAGTCGCGGTGGTGCTTGCGGTCGCAGACAATGTGGTGCCCGATGCGGTCGTTGTTGAACTTGAGGCAGCAGAACTGCTTGAAGAAGCACCGGAGGTATCTTCTGTTATATATACAGTCAGCACATAACCGGTGACTGACGTGCCGTTTATAGTAGTCTTTACTTTTGTCCAGCTGCCGCTGGTTCCCAGGATGGATACTTTAGTCCCTTTGGCAATGGTTCCATAGGAAGCATAGGTGGTTGCCGGGCCGGTGCGTACATTAAGGCTTGATACATTCACCGAAGCCGTACCTGTCACAGTTTCAGTGGCGGTGCTCGTGCTGCTTGTTCCGGAAGTAATATAATGATAATTCATATCCGTCGCCGTCGAGATACCACTGACCGATCCCTTCCAGTAGTACTGCCAATATTCATAGTTACCTGTATAGCTTGTGGCATTGTTGGCAGATGTCACCGGATTAGCCAGCCAGATTTTGCCCACACTTTCCACAGAAGAGACATTTAAATAGCTTGTCAGATTGGCCTTGTTAGCATAGAGCATGGGGCTGTATCCTTTGGCTGTCACTTCTTTGCAGAAAGCAACCACAACATTGGTAGCCTGCGTCTTGGAGAGGCTGGCATTATAGAGACGGCCGGAAAGAGAGCCATCTGTCTCAGCAAATTCCTGATCCATCACCACCGGCAGATCCAGGGAAATGCCGCTCTGCTTCACAATATCAATGGCGTAATCGGCCTCTGCTTTCGCCTCGGCCTCTGTGATTGCCTGGGAATAAAAATATACACCGACTTTAATGCCTGCTGCCTTCGCGCCCTTCAAATTGGTAAGGGCGGAAGTATCGCTGTAGAGTGTTCCCGTGGAAGATCCACGGTAACCTACACGGACAAATGCAAACTTGATATCATCCTTTGCCACCTTGGCCCAGTCAATAGTTCCATTCCACTTGGAGACATCAACGCCCTTCTCGATGGTGCAATTGGCATACTTGGAATTGTGGGTTACAATAACAGACGAAGACTCAAGGGCTTCTGCTTCAACGCTGATATCAAGGGAATCAGCGCTGCTAATCTGACACTGTCCCAGACGATATGCTCCTGGATCTTCGTTCTCAATCTCATCCGTCACTGCAGCGTCCGCATCCGTCACCATCTCCTCTGCAAAGGCCTCCCCCGAAACCATCACAGATAAGACTGCAACCAAAGACACTGCAATCCATCTTTTCCATCTTTTCATTTGTAAAGACTCCTTATTAATATACTCACCCTAAAGAACATTGTAGTTCAAACTATATTTTAGCATAAAAAAACGCATTTGGCAAAGGTTGTTCGCCAAATGCGTATATTTTGTTCCTGTTACTCTGTCACAGCCTTATCGGTTGTCACAGCAGCGTCTCCTTCTGTAGTAGCCGCCGTGTCATTTACATCAACTGTATTCTCTGAGGTGCCGTCGGTTTCTGTCGCATCCGTGTCCTCCAGATCCACCGCCTCAGCATCGTCTGTCGTCTCGGTCGTGTCTGCTGTCGCTGCCAGTACATCGGCGATGGAATTATCCCCAAGGAAGGTGTCCATATTGTAGAGGAACAGGACATCTGTGACTCCGTGGCTGTCCATTAAAGTATCAATGTTGTCATAATAATACCTCGGGTCTACCATAATGATCTCGCTGTAATAGGGAATCAGAAACGGCACAAATGAATTGGCGTAAGAATCCTTAAATACAACCAGTACCTTGTCCGACTCACTGTTGGTCACAATATCTACCAGGGAGTGGTTGCCGCCGAAGAACACTTCATACTTATTCTTGGTGTCAAGGGCATCCAGGTCATACAATGTTGCCCGCTTTGACTGATCATCAGAATCTGTCACCAGATAAGAAACATCCGAATCTCTGGAGGCAAACACTTCAATAGTATCCTTCTGTCCATGGTAACCGCTGTTGGAAGATAAAGTCCCCTGAAAGTCAGCTGTCACCACATATTCATCAAACTTATCTGTGGCTTCTATCTCCAGCGCATCTGCTGCAGCCAGATAGGCATACTTGGCGCCAAGGGTGGTCCAGTGATGATCGGTCTTGTAATAAAGAGCCTCACTCTTGTGCTCCTTCAGGGCCGTAAACGCATCGATATAGTTGATATTGGCAGAAAGCATGCCCTCGATCCAGGCAGAATCCTCCTCCTGATCTCTCACCGGTGCACCGGATGGCAGCTTATCCGACAATGTCCAGACCGCATTAGGTGCGATCAGCACACTGGTATTCACATCCGAATAGCGTTCTGCAAAGTCATTCATGGCATTCACATTGTCTTCGATGAGCGCTTCCTGCTTTTCGTCTGGGTCAGTGGGAATCTGCATCAGATATCCGTCATCTCCTAAGTAGTTTCCGTTAAATTCTTTCTTACCCTGCAGCCTGTCGCAGGTGGTCTTCAACGATACCCACGCGTCACGCAGTACGAACTGGTCTGCGGTGTAATCCTCCAGGTCATCCATCCAGGTCTTATCCTTGATTCCCGTCAAGGTCATGGACGGAAATTGCTGCAGATTACGATTCTCCTGTTCCGAAGTCTTTTTGTCCGGTTTGATGAGGCTCACAATGCTAAACCCAAAGATCACAAACACGAACACGATGGAGAGCAGGTAGCAAACCCAGCGGTATCGCTTCTTTTTGAATTTTTCCAAACGTCTTTGTCTCTCTTCGTAATCCATTGTCCTCTCCTAAAACCTGAAATATAAGAACGGGTTGTATGTGGAATTCACCAGATATGCCGTGGCGATCAGAAGCACTGCAATATAGTAAATGGCAACCCACATTTTCCCGGAAGGATTTCTTCTGTCATATAAGACCTTCTCGATTTTGCTATACACCAACGGTGTAGATCCGACGGCAGCGATCACGCCCAGGATAAGCGCACTCTTAAGATAATACCAGCCGGTGCCATCGATGATGCCTGCCCCACCGATGCCAAACATGGTTCCGATATAGCTCATGGCAGAGCCCATAGACGGTGCTGCGAACAACATCCATCCGATCACAACCAAAAACAAAGTATACACATGCTTTGCCCAATCCGGGAAACGTTCCAGGACATCCTTTAACACATATTTCTCCAGGATCAGCAGAATGCCGTAGTACACGCCCCAGGCCACAAAGTTCCAGGCTGCGCCATGCCAAAGGCCTGTCAGAGCCCAGACGATCAGAAGGTTTCTGATATGTTTTAAAAAAGAAACCCGGTTACCGCCAAGAGGAATGTAGACATATTCCCGAAACCAGGTGCCAAGAGAAATATGCCATCGCCTCCAGAACTCTGTCACGCTCCTGGAAATATAGGGATAATCAAAGTTCTTGTTAAATTCAAATCCAAGCATTTTGCCAAGACCTATGGCCATGTCCGAGTAACCGCCAAAGTCAAAATAGATCTGCATCGTATAGGCAAATGCGCCGATCCATGCTGACAGCATAGAGGTATTAGCGGCTCCCATAGCCTGAATGTTATCAAACACATTTCCAATGTTATTGGCGATCAATGCCTTTTTGCCTAAACCCTGGATGAACCAGATGGCGCCCTCGCCGAATTTAGCCCGATTGATCTTTCTGTTGCCAAGCTGCTTCTCAATGTCTGCATAGCGCACAATGGGTCCTGCGATCAGCTGCGGGAACATGGTCACATAGGCACCGAAAGAGATCAGGTTCTTCTGCGCTTTCACATTGCCCCAGTACACATCCACGATATAGGAAAGAGTCTGGAATGTGTAAAAAGAAATACCGATGGGAAGAGCCAGCTCTTTCACAGGAATCGATGCATGGAAAATACCATTGATGTTGCTGATAAGGAACCCGTAATATTTGTAAAAGCCAAGCACCAGAAGATCCACAGCCACACAGACGATCATAGTAGCCTTGGCGCAGCGCATGTCATGCTTCCGCCTGAAATCCGCAATCTCCAGTCCAAACACATAGTTGATAAGGATGGAGAAGGCCATGAGAAATACATACACAGGCTCTCCCCAGGCGTAAAAGATCAGACTGAAGATAAGCAGCACCAGATTCTTTAATTTAAAGGGAGCCACATAGTACAAGACCAGTACAATGGGCAAAAATACATATAGAAAAAATACACTACTGAATATCATGAGAAATCCATCCGCTCCTTAAAAGCATTTTTCGAAAGCATCCGCCGCTTTCGTTGCATTGTCATCCACCACAAATAATATGTACCGGCCCTTAACGATCAGCCTTGAAGCATTCAACTGCTCCGTCTGATTGGTTCCGTATCCGTCAAACGCCTTCTTCTGCATCTCCAGGCGGTCCTTGATGGCTTCTTCTATGGTTGCAGCATCCGATTCATTGTTAAGCTTTACGATCAAAAGCTCCGTTGCGTCCATGGTATCTGTAGGCGCATAATAATACATCTCGCCGTAATCGTTGGGATTGAAACCGTAATAGCGCTTGATCATACGGTTTTCGGATGGGGAAGCGGCACTGTAATTGCAAGTCGGTGCCACCGCTTCGTTGATCGTGGAAATATCCACATCCGGCACGGATTTTTCATGGGCATTGGAATAGATAAACGCCACCATGCCGATGATCAGTATGAGACCTATGATCGAATACTTATTTTTTAACAAACGTCCTATCATCTATAACACCTCACTGATCATATCATTTGCCCAATAAGCATAGAAGGATTTGGAAAAATGTAATCCATCACTTTCATACATATCCTTATGCTCCTCGCCGGTGGCTGTGGAATCCACAAATGTCCAGCCATTTTCATCGCACAATTTGGAAAGCTCTTCATTGTACTCCGGGATCACATCAAAGATGGATCTTGATGAGTATGAAGGCAGGATGGAACACACTAAGATCTGGGCATCCGGAACCGCCTCTGTGATCATCTTGGTCTGTTCCAGATAATCTTCCATATAAGCGCTGACATCGGAATACATACCGATATCATTCAGTCCGAAGCACATAAATACCTGCTGGGGCTGCAAGGTGGAAATGTTGCTGATATATCCTTCCACATCTGTGATACGCCCGCCGGTTCTCGCTAACACCCTTTCGCTTGGCAGGAGCTCATAAGTGGAAAATCCCACAGCGCGGGAATCCCCGATGATGACCGCGTCGTTAAAGGCCCCCCAGATTGCATCCGGATTCTCCTCGATCTGTTTCATCCGTTTCTCTTTCTGGATAGCAGAAATCTGCGCCTGCACTTCCGACGTATCTTTTTCCTCCAGCTCTTTTAAGTAAGCCACACCTTCCTTTGCCTCCGCTTTTGCAGAAGAATGCTTGCCAAACTTAATAACAGCCGAGCCGATCAGGCACACAAGCACCACCGCCACCAGAATAAGAGGCAGAAGCTTCTTTCCTTTTTTACTTCCTAACAGAGCGCCGAAAATCCCTGAAAGGATTTCTGCGACCTTTCGCAGTAAATTTTTCATAATCTCACACCTTAAGTTTCTATCTATTACTCGCCGGTTTCACCGTTCTCATCTGCATCGTCGGCTTCACCGTTCTCATCTGCATCGCCGGCTCCACTCTCCGCGTTGGAAACCGATGCATTTGCATCTGTATCCGTTTCTTCCTGCCGCACAACGCCCGTATACGCAGCGACATCATCTGCGATCTGTTGTATCGTCTCACTGGCCTGATAACTATCCTTCTCAAAAAGAAATGCATGCAATTCTTCCACATTCTCAAGGAAGCCCGCTGCTGCCACCACATTGCCGGCGCTCTCATTTTTCACAGTCTCATTTTCGCCAGGAAAATAACCCATCTCGCCAAGGGAATAATCGCCTGCGTCTTTTGCCATACTGATAATGTCTGACATGGATAAACTGGTTGTCACTTCCGGAAAGACGGTTTCGACAAGAGCCTCTAAGTCGTCGCTTCCCATTTTCTTTAAAGACTCAAACACAAGACCCATCATGGTGCGCTGCCGCTCAATACGCGCCTCATCGCCGCCATCCAGTTTTTTAAGTCTCGCAAAGGTAACCGCCTGCAGGCCGCTTAAGTCATGGGCACCGTTTCCCTTCACGTATTCCGGATCACAGCCCATCTCTTCTGCGGTTTCGTCCATATAGTCATTGATCATGGTCGCTTCCGTCCAGGAAAGATCCATGGAGACGCCGCCTGCAGCGTCCACCACTTCCGCCATAGCATTATAACTGATTGTCACATAATCATCAACGAAAACGTCCAGATTTTTTCCAAGCTGCTCTGCCGCTTTTTCAGGTCCATCCGCATACAGATTCTTCGCTTTTCCATATGTCCCGTCTGCCATTTGCAAATATGTGTCCTGGTATATATTCTCAATGCAGATCTCTTTTGTTTCCTTATCGATGGTGGCGAGCATAATGACATCACATTGGCCGTAAGATTCCGTTTCGCCATTTTGCGCACTGGTTTCATCCACACCGAAAACAGCGATGGCCTGATAATTTTCGCTTTTCCTGACGGTTTCTGACTCATCTGCAGTCTCTTCATCACCGACCAAATCTGTATGTAATTGTCCGGTCTTTGCCATCACAAGGGTAGTTGTCAGCAACAGAGCGAAAATCAAAAGCTCCGAAATAAGGACAACTCTTCTTTTCTTTTTCCTGGCCCGCTTCTCTTTGCGGATCCTGGCGCGTTTTACCGCTGCTAAATCTTCCCCGGATCTGTACGATCTTGCCATAGTATCTCCGTTCAATCATCCGTTCAAAATCTTCTTTTGACTACACTTCATCCATCCTACGAAACAGGCACTAAAACTACACGCATAGCCTGCATTCTGGCACCGGATTTGCCGGTGGTGGTCCCGTCAAGGACAGGGCTTAGCCATCCGTTCTTGTTGGTATACATACGGTATTTCACCTGATAGTGCTTAGCCATATCCCCTGTCAATTCCACTTTTATGAAATTGATGGCTTTCTTCTTCCCGGTTGTTCCGGATGTGGCACCGTTACTTTTATAGCTTTGCCATCCGGATCCATAGACATAACTTCTGTAGCGGATGCTACCGGTATATTCCTGATCTACGAGGGAAATCTGGATCGCCTCCGTCCGATTCTTACCGGTTCCCGAAGTGGCACCGTCATAATAGTAGCTAGTCCATTTCTTTCCGGTCTGGTAGCTTCTGTATTTCACAGCTTTGTGCCGGTAACAGTTGGACGTAGACCCGGGAGCATTATCTCCCTTTTCCACTAACCGGATCTGTATATCTTCCGCCCGCAGGCTATAGCCGGTGGTTCCTGCTGCGGCACCGTTTTTCGCCCAGCCGGACCACCCCTTTCCATAGGTGTAGACACGGTAGTAAATATCGTAGTTATCCGCCAGCTCTCCGTACAGGGCGATCTGGAAAGCTTCCGCTCTCTTTCCCGCAACACCAGTCACAGCGCCATCCTTCTGCCAGTTATTCCATCCGTAACCGGCCCTGTAAACGCGGTAGGTGACACCACCTTCAAAGAGATCACTTGAAACGGTCAGCTTGAATCGTTCGATCCGTTTCGCAGCTCCGATTGAACCGGCGCTGGCACCATTTTTCACTGTGTCCATCCACTGGTAATCGGACATATAGACCTGATAGGCCGCATCGACTGTGTCAAGAGCAGCAATGTCCTCTTCCCTGGTATCGCCGCACCTTATGCATGTAAATGTTCGGATGCCTGTGCTAAGAAGTGTGGGAGCTTGGGTCTCTGTTCCGTCATCCCAATCGTGTCCGATAGGAGCATAAGTCCTCGTGCCCTGACTCTCATTTTCGTCGCAGGTTATAGTAACCCGGATAGAGTCTACACAGTCTAGTGTCACATTCTCAGGTTCCACCCAGTTGTGTATATGATTCTCAGCTAGGATTTTCCCATCAAATACCGATGCATACTTCTCAGTAGAATACTCTGTGTGTCCCTCAAAATCATCTTCCCCTTTCAGGAAATACTTGTAGGCGGTTGTCACCCCTGCATCCCAGGTAGAATCAGCATAATAATACAGACTATCGCCCATCTCAACAATGTTCCAGAGATGTCCGCCGTCTTTATTAGTATAAAGACCCACTACACACCTTGCCGCAACTCCCATTCTGTTAAGCATATCCCAGAGCAGAACGCCGTAGCCCTGGCAGACAGCCGTGTTCCATTTCAAGGCTGCGTAAGCGGTATGTTCTTTTCCATCAGTTCTTCCTTCTTTGTCATAAGTCACATTTTTGCAAATGTAATCATAAATGGTCCTGACTTTGGTATATACCGGATCACTCTCATCCAGGTACAGGCTATCCAGTGCCTCTTCAACAAGCTCCTGATACTCTTCCTCTTCTTCATCCGTAAGATAGAAGGTAAACTGCATCTTAAAAGCAACGGTATACTCACCGGTGTCTTCATGATAGACAAGATCCGTTGGGGATGCACCCAGCGCCTTATAGCGATTCCAACGCACGTATTCATCCGTTGTCTTCTCTCTCGCCGCCAGCTCCCAGTCACTTATCTTATTCTTTCCCCAGGATTGAAATTGCGTCACGGTAAAGTCCTCGTCCAGCTCATCCGTGGCACAGCAGAATGTGACAACAGCTGTTCGATTGGCAAATGCGTTGCAAAACAAGGTGGCAATGGCATCATCATCTAAAATCGCCTCATCCCCCAGGGGATCATCTTCGCCTGTGATTTTTTCCGCGTCGGACAGACTCTCTCCATCGGCCTCGATCATCAGGGATGCATCCGAACCTGATGCATTTGCCAAAGAGGCTTCTTCCTGAGTTACCCAACTTTTAGCAGCACCAAAAAGGACGACTTCATCCGCAGTCCGGTCTTCTTCGCCAACCACTGTATAGGTAGGTACAATATCCTCCACCAGGCTGGTGTCAGCCGCAGCGCCCGGAGACAAAGGATCCGCGTCTGTGATCAAAAGTTCTCCCGGAGCAAAGGTTTTCGACGTCTTTTCTTCATCTTCTTGTCCTGCCTGCGACTCGCAAGCGTCCGCCGCATAGGACACGCTGCCAGAATCTGCTTGAGCCGGCATCACAGAAGATATAAGTATGGCTATTAAAATTGTAGATAAAATACGCTTTTTCATTGCTTGTCTTCCTTAAACACAAAGAATCGCTGTCCTACATAGTTCAGACAAATAAACAGACACATGCCAATAAGCATTGCGACATTGTCACAGATTGCCTTGCCATACCCTAAAAGCACACGGTAACAGATCGGTTTTGCGATCCCGTATGCGATCAGATAGCAAAGCAGAATGGAACCAATAAACCGGAGGATCTGTCTTTTGTCTTTGCTTTTATTCTGAAAGGTGAAATGTTTATTAAGCACATAGCTTACCACACTCCCCACCACATAATTTAATGCAGAGGAGACCCAATAATTTAAATGGATCAAGTTGTAAGAGACCAGCATGGTGGCTGTCCCCACCAAGGTATTCACGATCCCTACCAATGCAAATTTCAGCATGGTGATATCAAAAAAGCTTTTAAGCTTCTGCCACAAATTCACTCACCTCATTTTTTCGAAACCGACTCATTTCCTATACAGAAGGATATCTTATCTGACTCCGGCGCACTTGCCTTTCGGAAATCCCACATAAGCAAAAGAAAAGCGAGCATCACTGTGGCCGTTGCAACCCCAAAGAGTAACAAATACCGCCGTGTCCCCATGTAACAGCTCTTAAACTGCCTGTAGGCATTGACATATATTGTGTTGGTGCTTTCCTTTCCATCAACCAAAAGCACGCCTTCATAGCCGCCAAATGAAATACCGTTAGAGCAACGGATATCGGGAGCTGCACTTTCCTCAGACAGCTTTTTAAGTTGTATGTAACAGGTAGGATTTTCATCCGCAGAAATCTCTCCCACCGATATTTTGATTCTGCCATCCTCATGCAAAAAATCTTCCGTATTCAAAAGACGGGTGCAAAGGACATTTTTTTCTGTGTCAAGAAGACTGAATTCATACACCACATCCTGGTCATCGCGTTCTTCCGGGAGCACTGCATAGATATCCACAAAATTAATATCCCGCTTTAAGGGGATCTCCTGCAGATACGTGGAGGCCTCTGCCTCTTCTTCACTGAATTGGCCACCCATTGAAAGAGTACTCCAAAACGTACTTCGAAGACTCTGCTCCACAACAGTATAGTTCTTTTCAGAGACAGTATTATATACTATCACGCCTCCCGCAAGCCATAAGCATCCGCAAAGGATCGTCGCTGCCACAGCACCTCGCTTTAGACCAGTCCTGCCAGGTGCATGTAAAGCCAGGCATTTTAGCACCCCATCTCTTTGCATTCCGGCTAACAAAACCATCACCGGTACAAAAGGAATGCTGTAAGAAGCTTTCACTTCCCACAGGCAGTAAAACAAAAGCCCGCCCACAAAGGTAAGTGCCGCCAGCAGCAATAAGGGATCGTATGCCTTGTGATATATGCGAACAAGCAGATTCCATAGAATCAGAAAAAGAGTTACGATCCGGAATGCATCGCAGTAAAGGGCCAGCCAGTCCGCATACCGGCCGCTGATCCATTCCTGTATCTCGCCCATATTCTCATCAACGATCAGGCGGGAACGGATCTGAGAAAACCCATCACCAAAGGTAACGCCTATCTTGTGATACCAAAGCTTCAGTGTCCCCTTTATGCCAAGGGTCTTATAATTCTCTTTTGCCGCCTGGATCGTAGCCGCCGTCTTTTCTTCCTTTGTATCAAAAGACATGGTAAATTCTTCATCCTCCGCGCTGACAGTGCCATCCCCGTGGGAAGACATCATCACCCAGTGCGTCACAGGAAAGGCTTTGTCTGACACCTGAGAAAAAACAGATTCATTGATTCCTGTCACCACTTTGCTGCAAAGAAGAATACACATAAATACTGCTGCAAAGCTTAACAGCACTTTTTTGACTGCCCGATGATCCTTGATGACCAGCAAAATGCCCAGACACACAAGGGCAATAAAAGGAATCAGCGACGTAGGTCTTACATAATAGGAAATACCTGCGAATATTCCTATGCCTATGCTGTCTCGCAGAACTTTTTTTCCAGTGTCCGCCCTGTAAATGCCCATGCCAAGATACATGATCCCTAACAGGAAAGGAATACTTAAGGTGGCAGAGTAGACCCAGAACGTATAAAAATACAAAACCGGATTGATGGTCAGAAGGAACAGCGCCTTTGTGCCAGTGCGTTCGCTGACAAAGCGGCTTACTAACCGCCAGCCCATCACATTAGACCCATACAAGACCATTCCATTCAACACAAAGAAAGGGACTAAAGAGTCCTGCATATGAATGGCATATAAAAAACGGTAAAGAAATGCAAATACAAGAGTCAGAAAATGGTTGTTCGGATATCTTCCATAATATTCATAGTATGGTGAACTTTTCTTAAGAACCAGCCCCGACTTTCCCATCTCTTTTGCCTGATCCAGCAAAATGAAGCTGTCTGTGGAAGGCTTTATACTGCAGGTTGCGATCAGAAAGACAAAGATCATCGCTGATATGAGCAGGCATCCTAAGCGCAGGTATTTTAATACTTTTTCATCTGCCAGTTCAATAGCCATGAATACGGCAGCAATAAGACCTAGTACAACCAGCACTGCCGCTGTCAGCAAGGCATACTGATACCTTAATCTAAGGCCTGACAGGAAAGCGGTCTCAAACCCGTTATCCTTTGCAGCATACAAAAGCAATAGGATCACGCCCAGAACTGCCAAAGCCACAATACAGCTCCCCAGGAAAAAGACTGCTTCTTTCGTTTTATTCTTCTGTCTTCTCCTCATACGTCCGCTCGCTGACAATAAACCTTGGTCTCCTTTTCGTTTCCATATAAATCTTACCCACATACTCTCCGATCACCCCAAGGCTTATCAGCTGAATACCGGATACAAAGAGTAAAATACTGATCAGACTTCCCCATCCGGGAACTGTCCTTCCAGCCAGTTTAGATACAATGGCCCAGATGATGCCGATGAAACTGAAAAATGAGACAAAAAATCCTGTTCCTGTGATCAGACGGATGGGCTTAATACTTAAGGAAGTGATGCCATCCATGGCAAGTGCCAGCATTTTAGACAGCGGGTAGTGAGACTTTCCTGCCATCCGCTCATTTCTCTCATAATACACACATGTGCTGGGATATCCCACCAGCGGAAACATTCCCCGCAGGAATACATTGACCTCTTTAAATTCGGAGAAAGAGTCCAGTACCTTTGCGGAGACAAGCCGGTAATCTGCGTGGTTAAAGATCACTTCACATCCCATTGCCTGCATCAATTTATAGAATCCTTCTGCCGTCACACGCTTAAAGAAAGAATCCCGATTCCGTTTACTTCTAACACCGTAAACCACCTCGCTGCCATCAAGGTATGCATCCACCATGGCGATCATAGCGCGGATATCATCCTGTCCGTCTGCGTCAATGGTAATCGTGATATCACTCAGATTTTTTGCTTCCATAAGGCCTGCTAATACCGCATTCTGATGGCCTCTGTTCCGGCTTAGTGAAATACCTGCAAAATGTATATCATCCTCCGTAAGATCTTTGATCAGTTCCCAGGTTTTATCCTTGCTTCCATCGTTGACAAAAAGGATCTTACTATCCTCTGTCACCTTTCCGGCATGGATCATCTCCTTAAGAACTCCAAGGAATAAAGGCGCCGTTATAGGCAGCACCTGCTCCTCGTTGTAGCAAGGAATCACAATATAGAGTTTAGGTGTCTTACTTCTATTCATAAGTATTCTCCCTATTTTTTCCGGAATAACTCTGCGATCGTATTCGGCAGCTGAATGATCCATGTCAGCACCATATTAAAGGGCGGAAGTGCAGTGACAGCTGTCAGTATGACAGCCAGCAATATACCCTTTATACATGTGTGGCCCGCAAGCATCCATGGCTTGAAAGCGGGCCAGGCGCGGGTAAGAAGGGTGAGCACAGGATAATGTAATGCAAATACAGCCAGTGTATTGGCTCCCATCCAGGAAACCGGAAGCTTTTTATCCGGCATCCAGGAAACGATGGCCAGAATCATGACAAATGCGATCAGGCAGGCTGCCAGGCGGAACTTCCATGCATCCGGATTGCCATCCGGCCAAATGTCAGCATAAGAAAACTTGCCCCGAAGCAACATCCGAAGCCTTGCGATCTTGTCATAGTATATGTATACGCCCGCCACAGATCCTACGAGTACGATAAGGGAAGGAGCTTTCACCCACCATTTCTTAGAAAATTCGTGCAGCTTTCCGGCATCCAAGGCATACCCTGCATAGAAGAACACATAGAAAGTGATGAATCTTCGAAGCACCAGGAACCCACTCACTTTATCCGTGTATCCGACTACCACCGCAGCGGCCAAGGCGGCAATGAACATAAGAATCCTTGGAATCTTCTGGGTCCATACAGTAAGAAGCAGGCACCAGAACATAGCCAGAGCATACCACGCCACTCCATCCTCCGAAAAATAATCAAAGGAAGCTTCTCCGTTCAGATACATGGCCGTCAGCCAGAAAAGCAGTTTGATCAGATAAAACAAAATCACATAGGAAAAGATCTTCAAATATTCTTTTCTCTTAACTCTTCCCTTGGCAAACAATCCGGAAACGAATAAAAAAGCCGGCATGTGGAATAAATAGACCCAATATTGAATCTTAGCGATCATAACACTGTCCTTGGCAAAGAAATTGCCCACATGTCCGATCACTACACAAAAGATCAAAAACAATTTTAAATTGTCCCACTTATAGATTCGTTCTTTCGTCTCTCCCATCACGCCTCCAAAAAGCCTTCAACACAACATCTTGTATTTTCGGGCGCAAAAAATCCCATACTTATGTTGATTATAACAAAGTATGGGATAAATGTAAATCAATATAACATGATCTAAGGAAGTGTATGGCCTGCTGCCAGATAAAGCTTGTACCACTCTTCCCTGGTAAGCGTAATATCTGCACCGGCAACGATTTCTTTAAGCCTCTCAGGCTTAGTGGTGCCTGCAATCAGCTGCATCTTTGCCGGATGGCGCAAGATCCAGGCTGCTGCGATCCCGGTCGGTGTCACATGATACTTCTCTGCCACCTCGGAAAGCACCTGATTTAACTCTTTGTACTCCTCGCTTTCGATAAATGTCCCGCTATTATAAGGCTTCTGGAACGGAGACCAGGTCTGGATCGTCATATCGTGAAGTCTGCAGTAATCAAGTGCTGAATCATCATGGTCAATGGAACCGGGGGTCAAAGTGTTCACCTCAAACCCATTGGCGATCAGATTGGATACAGGAAGCGATAACTGCAGCTGGTTCACATGTAAAGGCTGCCTTACGTATTTTTTCAAAAGTTCGATCTGGGATGGTTTCTGATTGGAGACACCAAAGTAGCGCACCTTCCCTGACTGCTCCATGTAATCAAAAGCCTCTGCCACTTCCTCCGGCTCCATCAACGCATCCGGTCTGTGCAAAAGCAGCACGTCGATATAGTCTGTCTGCAGGCGGGAAAGGCACCCATCCAATGCCTTAATAAGGTATTCCTTTGAAAAATCAAATATTTCCCGGGGTCTCTTTATACCTATCTTATCCTGGATTATGATATCTTCTCTCTTTACCTGTGAGAGATTCTTTAATGCCTTGCCAAACATAGTCTCCGAGAGGCCTCTGCCGTAGACATCTGCATGATCAAAATACCGGATTCCCGCATCCAGAGCACCCATGAGAAGTGCTTCATTTTCCTGCTCGGAAATTTTCGCTGCCCGCCACTGCCCGGCGATCACCCGGGGGACTTTTAATCCGCTGTTTCCTAAGTTCTGGTATTTCATAGTTCTTCCTCCGCCAATGCAAGGGCTTCTGCCACCACATTGTGCATATCATAATATTTATATTTGCCTAAACGACCTCCGAAGATCACGCCTTGCTCTTTTTTGGCAAGAGCCACATATTTCTCATACAAAGCATTATTCTTCTCGTTGTTCACCGGATAGTAAGGCTCATCGCCTTTCTTCCACTCCGCAGAATATTCTCTGGAAATGACTGTCTTTTTCTGCGTTCCAAATTCAAAATGCTTGTGCTCTATGATCCGGGTGTATGGAACCTCATATTCGGTATAATTGACCACTGCATTTCCCTGATAGTTCTCCGTGTCCAGGACTTCTGTCTCAAAACGGACCTTCCGATACTCCAGCTCTTCATAGCAATAGTCAAAATAGGCATCGATAGGGCCGGTGTAGATCACCTTATCTGCCATCCCTTTAAGTTCTTCCCGATTCGCCAGAAAATCCGTATTTAAACGGACCTCGATCCCTGCAAGCATCTTCTCTATGATCTGGGTGTAACCGCCGACAGGGATTCCCTGATATGCATCATTAAAGTAATTGTTATCATAGGTAAAGCGGACCGGCAGGCGCCTGATGATCTCCGGCGTAAGCTCAGTTGCTCTCCGTCCCCACTGCTTCTCTGTATATCCTTTCACCAGTTTCTCATAAATATCCTTGCCCACGAGGCTGATGGCCTGCTCTTCTAAATTCTTTGGCTCATCGATATGATACTCCATCTTCTGTCTTTCGATCTCTTCCTTCGCCTCCACCGGCGTCACAACGCCCCACATCTTATTGAATGTATTCATATTGAAAGGAAGATTGTAGATCTCACCTTTGTAATTGGCAATTGGGCTGTTGGTATAGCGGTTAAATTCCACAAATTGCTGCATGTAATCCCAGACCGCCTTGTTACTGGTGTGGAAAATATGAGCGCCGTACTTATGCACCTGAATGCCTTCCACTTCTTCCGTGTAAATGTTACCGCCAATATGACCGCGTTTCTCCACAACGAGACATTTTTTCCCTTTTTTCTTTGCTTCGTAGGCAAAAACAGAGCCAAACAACCCTGCGCCTACAATCAGATAATCATACATATTCTATCTTTCCTTATTGCAATGAGAGCATGGATCACTCCATGCTCTCCAAAATTATATCTGTTTAATTATTGTTCCGTTGAAGTACTTGCATCACCGCCACCGGTGCCCCCGCCGGTGTCTGTGCCGCCACCGGTACTTCCTCCGGTATCGGTACTGCCGCCACTGCTTCCTCCGGTATCGGTACTGCCGCCACTGCTGCCACCTGTATCGGTACTGCCACCGGTATCTGTGCTTGTGCCTCCGCTCGTCCCGCTATTTCCGGTGCTTGTGCCTCCGCTCGTCCCGCTATTTCCGGTGCTTGTACTTGTACCGGCGGAAGGTATCACGGTAGAGGAAATACTTCCGTCAGAATTATAAGTTGAATTGGTCAGCACTTCATTGTCTGTCGCCTCTACCCGTCCGCAAACCGATACGATACGGCTGGCAATAGATGTGACTGTGCTTGAAACGGTATATTCTTCATCCGGATACAGGAATTCGTGTAATTCTTCTACATTCTTGGCAAAATCAGCCGGAATGACACAACTTCCCACATCCACAACAGTAGCTGTCGTTTTCTCAAACGGGAAGCCCTCTGTATCACCGATGGAATACTTGGCAAAGTCCTTTGCATAAGAAAGGATCTCTGTCGCGCTGAAGCTGGTGCTGATACATGGCAGCACTTCATCCACGATAGCATTGATGGTTGCAAGGTCTGTCTGCTGCGCCTTTTCCACGATCAGTTCGATCACCTGACGCTGTCTCTCCGTACGCTTGAAGTCATCACCAACCAGCTTACGGATTCTTGCGTAGGTAACTGCCTGCGCACCGTCCATATGTACCAGACCACTCTCAGTAAGCTTCTTTGACTTAACGCCGGAAACTCTGGCCGTCTCGCCGATGTACTTATTCATGGCTTCCATCTCAGTATCCGTGATCTCAATATCAAGACCACCTAAGAGATCGACCACTTTTACCAAAGCCCCGAAATCAACCGTCACATAGTCTTTAATGTTCAGATCCAGATTGCGGTTTAACATATTGATGGCCTGAGTCGGACCGCCGTAGCTATATGCCGCATTACACTTGGCGATTTCGCTGTTGCCTACATCCAATGTTGTGTCACGATATACAGATACCATCTTTACTTCCTTGGTCGCATTGTCCAAGGTGGCAATGATGATACTGTCGGTCCTGGCGTCCTTGTCAAGCTGGCCGGTACGGGAATCTACACCAAAAAGCGCCACCGTAGTAACACCGGTACCCACTTCCTCAGCCTCAACATTCACCTCTATATCCTCTGCCGCGATTTCCTTGGTCTCCACTTTATTCATCTTGGCTGCCACAAAAATCGCGCCCGCTGCCAGCACACAGAAGATCAGACTGCCTGATATGGTCAGGATCTTCTTCGGCAAACTCATGCGGGTAAACCAATTTCCCTTTTTACGTCTTCCTCTGTGAGGAACTCGTCTTCTTCTTGCCACTTTCGGCACCTCATTTCTCTTCAGATTATTTATAGACATACACAAGATATTGTACAATAGACTTAAAAATCTATCAAGTCCTGCAAATCTTAAAAGATACTTAACAAATCCGGGTGTGCCTTCTGCCACGTTCTGGAATTGTATACGGTCGCAATAAGGCAAAGTTTGAAAAACAGCATAACCGGGTGCGTTTCAGTTGAAATATCCTATCTTTTCCTATAAAATAGAATAGTTAAGGAATTAAAAGGGAAAGATATAATACTTCTCTTAGAACGGAGAACACATGAGAAAGAAACTGCTATCGGCATTGCTGCTCCTTACACTGGCAGGATGTGAGCTTATGTCATATCCTTATGCCACTGCTTATGCAGAAGAAGAAATACAAGGTGATCTGACTGCCGAAAATACAGCGACCATAAATGAATATAAAGAAGAAAGCGGAGAAACATCTGTTTCTTCTGATCCGGGGGATACAGTATCTTCTGATCTATCCGAAATTTCGGAAAACTCAAATGACCGCGGCGGATTTTCAGATCCTCAGATCACAGAAGATGCTTCGAATTTAGAAATTTCTTCTGAATCCAATGAACTTAATGATAAGGAGGAGGATTCATATCATATCATCCGCACCGACACACTCACGGTTTCCTACGATGATCTTCTTGACCTTAAGACCATGTATGAACATCCTACAGTGCTTCAGTCAGAGGACATGACTGTTGATTCTTATCAGGTGGAGAATGGAGAGGCATTAGATGTCAATGATACATCCATCCTGACCGCTCTCCCAGATGCCACCTATGAAGTGACAGGGGTTGGCACCTGCCGGCTTCTCATTCAGGCAGATGTCGAGGCAGAAACTGACACAGAAAATACGGAAACGGTTACAGAAGATAGAGCGTCTGCAGCTACAGAGAACCATGAACAGAAAGACGCATCCATCCCGGATGTGATCGAGCTGCTTATCACTGCCGAGGCTGCCCCTATCACCGTATTTTTTCTTGCAGGTCAAAGCAACATGGAGGGAAAATGTTCTGCCGCTGCAGGATGTCACCCGGAAGATTCCATTGTCTGCGATGCCCACACGGTCTATTCCACTTACGGGCCATCCACCACTTCTGCAGGCAGTTTGATAACAGGTCTTACTATCAGTAATAGCCTGACTGCAGGAAACGCCTCTTCATTTGTGGCAGAATCCCTCACATCAGACATCTCTCTTGCCGGTAGCACGCTGGAATATGGATTGGATGAGCTGTCTGAGTCAGGCGCAGGAAAGTGCGGTCCGGATTCCGGCATTGCCTATACCTGGAATCAGTTGACCGGCGACAAAGTCTGGGTCATCAATGCCGCCCACAGCGGAAGCATGATTTCTTCCTGGATTCCGGGTGCTGCCAATTATGAGAAAGCCTATGCGCTTTTTGCAGGCTGCAAAGATACTTTGGATGCAGAGATTCTGGCCGGCCATTACACATTAAATAAAAGCATCCTTATCTGGATGCAGGGAGAAAATGACAGTCATTCAGGCACTGCGGCCACATATTACCTGGACAGCTACAGTAAGATGTATGAAGGACTTAATGCGCTCCTGTCTTTTGACTGCGTGGGACTTGTTCCTACCAGAAGCAGTTTAAACACATACACAGATATTGATGATGTGCTGATCACTCCTGTAAGGGCTTCTCAAAGCTACATATGTTCAAGTGATCTGTATCCATCCACTTATATGGTTGGCGCCGTGTGCGAAAACTGGATCAGTGACAGCGCTGTAAAGACACATTTTAAGACAGAATACCCGGATGGCATTCTTACCTATCCTACCAGGAATACTCTTGCGATTCCCACATCTGTCTTGGAAGTCCACAGTGATATTCACTATACGCAGATCGCCCACAATGAAAACGGCCTGCACATCGCCAAAGATCTGTACAGCATTTTAGATGGCAGCGCTTCTGATAATCAGATACAGTTTTACTCAGAGGGCAATCTTGCAACCTCTTCGACTATTATATCAAAAGGACAGAGCGCTACATTTGTACCGAAAGTGAAATCCGGCGCCATGATATCACCGCTTCATTTTGATTATGATCCGGATATCATAAGCTACGACGAGACCACCGGTGTGATCACGGGTCTCTCTGTGGGAAAGACTGCGCTCCTTGCGCTGAATACTTCCGATGAAGTGGTGGCAAAGCTTACCGTTACTGTACCTTCCCTCATGGCTCCTACGCTTCAAAGCGTGTCCAATTCCACTTCTGGGATCACTTTAAGCTGGAGCAAGATCTACCATTCTACCGGCTATATCATCTACAAAAAAACCACCGGCAAATGGGTCCAGGTTGCCAAGATAAAAGATAAGAATACATTGTCCTACACAGACACAAAAGCCATCGTAGGACATACCTATCTGTACGCTGTAAGAGCCTATAACAGTTCGGAAAAAAGCGGTGTCTTTTTCAAAAATATACGAAGGCTTTCATCCCCTTCCCTTACAACACTTAGGCAATCTGCTTCTATAAAGCTGTCCTGGAAAGCAGACAGCGCGGCAAGTGGATATACCGTTTATCGAAGAGAGTCCGGCGGTTCCTATGCAACGATCGCCAGTCTTTCACCTGATACCACCACATTTACGGACAAAACAGTGGCGCATGGCGTAAAGTATCAGTACAAGGTTACGAAAAAAAGTGCAAACTACACCATAAGCTCTTCTTCTGATGTGATCTATTTCTTAAAGCAGGGTGTGGTGAAATCCGTAAACAGCAGTACAAAAAAGACGGCGGTCGTCCGCTGGAAAAGTGATACAGCAGTGACCGGTTACCAGATCAAATATGTATACGGTTCAAAGAAAAAGATTATCACAGTCAAAGATAAGACAAAGGCTTATTTAAAAATTCAAAAGCTTACCAGCAAAAAACAGTATACTGTCTATCTGCGTTACTATAAGAAAATCGGCAAAAAAATATATTACTCCGCATGGAGCTCTGCTTCCAAGGTAAAGATAAAATAGCTGAGTCCTCATACGGTTTAGATCCGGCAAAATCATTCTAAAAAGAAAGAGTTTTCTATGATCACATATTTTGAAAACACAGTAAGTAAATATCCTGATAAAAAGGCCGTAGGCTGCGGAGACGTTTCCTATACCTTTGCCGAGGTAAAAGACTTGGCAAAAAGACTGGGCGCCTCTATTTCCCGCGGGTTGGACGGAGCAAAAAAAGCACCTGTCGCTGTTCTTACAGGACGGGACGCTGAGACTGTCATCTGCTTTCTGGCTGTTTTGTACAGCGGCAATTACTATGTGCCTGTTGACCCCGATATGCCAAGAGAAAAGATGAAAAAGATCTTATCTGACTGTAGACCTTCCGTCATCCTAGGGTCTCCCGAAAATGAGAAGTGCCTCCCGGAAGATGCCGGTAATTATATTTATCTTTCCCCGGCAGATGCCGCCGATTCCGGCATCGGTACGCCGGCTATCGCAGAGGATGATCCGCTTTACATGATCTACACTTCCGGTTCCACCGGCATGCCAAAGGGTGTCCTTAAAGGCAACGGCGCTGTCAAAGATTTTATCGAAACCTTCGCAGAAACTTTTGCCCTTGGATCAGATGAGATCATTGGCAATCAGACCCCTCTCTTCTTTGACGCCAGCGCCAAAGATCTGTATCTGATGCTGTATACCGGCGCCACCATGGAGATCTTGCCATCGGAACTTTTCATTTTTCCGGTGAACCTGATCGAATATCTGAATAAAAAGCAGATCACTTATGTCTGCTGGGTACCTACCGCACTTGCACTTGTCACCCAGCTTAAAACATTTACCAAAGTGCTTCCCACGACTCTTAGAAAGGTATTCTTCGTCGGGGAAGTGTTTCCTATCAAACAGCTGCGCGCCTGGGTAGAGGCACTGCCCTCTCTTTTGTATGTGAACCTCTACGGTTCTACGGAAATTGCAGGCATCAGCTGCTATTATGAAATCGATCCGAAGACACCCATCACCCATATCCCTATGGGAAAGGCTTTGAAAAACTGCCACGTTTTTCTTTTGGACGGTGAAACTGTCGTGGACCCATCTGACACGGAGCGGATCGGCGAGGTCTGTATTGAGAGTGGGGCGCTTGCCCTTGGCTATTACAATGATGCAGAAAAGAACGCTTCCACTTTTGTGCAGATGAAAGTGCCTGGCGCTGACGGTTTGCGACGGGTGTTAAGGAGCGGAGATCTGGCAAGGTACACGGCTGATGGGGACTTGGATTTCGTATCCCGCAAGGATTTTCAGATCAAGCACATGGGACGGCGCATTGAACTAGGAGAGATCGAATCTGCCGCCGATGGGTTGGCTGATACGGTTCGCTGCGCCTGTCTTTACAAGCAGGAAAAAGGACGGATCGTGCTTTTCTGCGAGCTGAAAGATGGAAGCGACTGGGACAGTAAGACCATCAAGGGGCTGCTTCGGGAAAAAATTTCCGACTATATGATCCCCAACAAGGTACACATTTTAGAAAAGCTTCCTTTAAATGCAAATGGCAAGATCGACCGCACGGCACTTAAGGAAATGCTTTAAAGCGACATTGATTCAAGAATATAAATACAAGGAGTAACTATGGACGAATTATTAGAAATCTTAAATGACATCAATGATGAGGTGGATTATGACACCGAGGACAATCTGATTGACGGAAAGGTATTTGATTCTTTCAGCATCATCACCTTGATCGGTGAGATCTGCGAGACATTTGATATTGAGATTGGGCCGGAGTACATGGTCAATGAGAATTTCAACAGCGCTGCCAATATGTGGGCTATGATCCAGACTATCTTAGAAGAGGAATAATCCATGAGTCTTTTGTCACTTCAGTTCCTGCTCTTTAGCCTGCTTGTGGTCTTAGCATATTTTGTGGTGCCGAAGCGTTACCAGTGGTGGGTCCTTCTGATCGCCAGTCTGTATTTTTACAGTTTGACGGGTTTAAAGAATCTCCTATACATTGGTATCACGTCTTTCTCAACCTACCTTGCAACCACCAGGATACAGAAAAATGCTGATGAGCAGAAATCCTGGATAAAAGAGAATAAAAAGACGGCTTCCAGAGATGAAAAGGCCGCTTATAAAGCAGCCATGAAGCGCATCAGAAAGCGGTATCTCATCGGGACGCTCATCTTGAATTTCGGCATCATGTGTACCTTCAAGTACATCCATTTTGCCCTTGAGCAGATAAATGCCATTATCGGAATTTTCAACGGAACGCCAGTGCGTGACACCTTGCAGTTTATCATTCCTTTAGGTATTTCTTTCTACACCTTCCAGACCATGGGATATCTGATCGATGTGTACTGGGGAAAGGTGACTGCTGAGAAAAATTATGCCAAAGTACTGCTCTTTGTCTCTTTCTTCCCGCAGATGACCCAGGGACCGATCAGTGATTTCAAAGCGCTGACTGACGAACTGTTTTGTGAACACACATTTGATTATCATGCCTATGTATGGGGCTTGGAGCGGATGATCTGGGGGTTCTTTAAGAAGATGGTTATCGCCGGCATCACCGGCTCCTATGTGACGGATGTATTTGCCAACTACCACGATTACTCAGGCATCTCAACTTTGATCGGTGCCTTTATGTACAGCATTCAGATTTATGCGGATTTCTCCGGTTACATGGATATTGTCTGTGGTCTGTGTGAGATTTTAGGCATTCGCTTAAGCGAGAACTTTATCCGTCCTTATTTTTCAAAATCCATCGCCGAATACTGGCGCAGATGGCATGCCACTTTGGGTGCATGGTTTAAGACTTATATCTACTACCCTATCGCTGTTGCCAAATGGAATCTGAACTTAGGAAAAAAAGCCAAGAAATCCCTCGGCAAACGATTTGGGCAGACAGTACCCGCTTCCATCGCTCTTGTGATGGTATGGCTTACCACCGGTCTTTGGCACGGCGCCAGCTGGGCTTATATCGCCTGGGGTGGTGTAAACGGTCTGTTCATCATCCTATCCCTCTGGATGGAACCGGTCTATGAGAGTTGGAAGAAGAAACTAAAGATCAGGGAAAACACATTTCTCTGGCGGGCTTTTCAGACGCTCCGCACCTTTTTCCTGGTGACACTTATAAAAGTATTGCCGGAGGTTGGTACCTTATCCGATGGTCTGGGACTTATAAAGCGGATATTTACCAATCACCAGGTTCCAACCGGGCTTCACGCTCTGCTGCCATTTGTACACGGGAAGAAAGCATTTCTTGTTGCCATGGGCGGTGTTTTCCTGCTTTTTGTCACCAGTTTGATCCAGCGGAAACAGCCGATCCGCAAATGGCTTAATACACATACCAATTATATCGTTCGCATGGGAATTTTTGTGGGACTGACCATACTCATCATTCTCTTTGGCATGAATGCAGATGCACTGACAGGAGGGTTCTTATATGCACAATTTTAAAAGAGCAATTAAGACGTCTCTCCTATTTGTACTGTTCATCGCCCTGTTTAGTGTAGGCATTATGGCCTTCTACTTTGAGGGAGAGAATTATTTTTATCAGACAGCAAAAGAGCGTGCTTCTTTAGCAGGGGAGATCGATTACCTGATCGTAGGTGCCTCCCACGCCACAAGAGGCTTTAACCCCAAGATCATCGATGAGATCCTGGATGTAGACAGTTACAATGCTTCCAGCATGAGCATTACTTCTTATGGCCGTTACTATATGCTGAAAAAAGAAATGGCAAGGAATCCTGTCAAGACTGTGGTCATGGAAGTATCTTTTGAGACTATCAGGGATGACAGGGATGAAAATGGCCTGGAAGGCGAACTTTATATGCTGGGGCAGCTGGATTCACCGTGGGAGCGGATTTCTTACTGGTTTTCTGCCCTTAAGCCATCCGAGTACGGAAGTGCCTATCTGTTCTTTAGAGACAATGGCCTGGACTGTTTTAAACGCTATAGAAAAGGAGAATACAAGACCATTCAGAACAGCCCCTATTTCTATAAGGGATACAAAGCCTACGAATGCGACGAGCCGGAATTTAGCGGAGCGGATATCGATTATACAGAAGTTTATCACAATCGAAAATCCGGAGTCAGCGGACCAAATGACTACAACATTGAATATCTGGATAAGATGGTCGAGCTTTGCAGGGAGAATGATATCGATTTGATACTTATTACTGTTCCGGTTTCTGACTACCGCATAGCCAAATATACAGATATCGAAAATATCCGTCAGTGGTATGCAGACTATGCTGATGAGAATGGGATCGATTTTTATGATTTCAATCTTCTGAAAAACAGAAGTGAACTGTTTGATGACAACAAAGATTTTCAGGACAATCAGCACCTGTACAACACCGGGGCCGATACATTTTCAAAAGAATTTGCCACACTTATGAAAGAGAGGGCTGAAGGAAAGGATATTTCATCTTACTTCTTTGAAACCTATCCGGATTATGAAAAAACGAAAGGTTGGGATTAAATCCCAACCTTTTTTTTCTGACTTTCATCAATATACACCCATGGAAACCACCGCTCTGTCACATAGACAAATGCGATGCTTAACACAAGAAGGATAACGATGTTAAGCGGTAATCCCAATGACCAGATCCCGATTTTTTTCATGATCATACCGAATGGAAACGCGGCAGCTGTAAATGCAAGCCCGACTTTCACAAGTCGCTTTAACTTCGTATTCTCTGTAAGGGCCTTTCCGCAAACATATGGGCACAGATCATTTGCCAGCATACAGATTGGTATGATTCCCACATAGAGGCACAGTCCAAACAGATTGCTGTAGAGATAGTTTGTCAAAAGTGCCGGGAACAAGGCCTCAAACAATCGCAGGATCGGAATGTGGATTCCCACGTAAAGCAAGGTGTTTTTCCCGACAAATTCCACAAGGGATATCCTTGGTATCTTCGTCATGACAAAGATCACCACAAAAGAAAGGGTGACCGCTGAAATGTAAAATAAAAGCAGGGATTTTCCAAATTTATTGGCCGTCACAGAAACCCGTCCGTTCAGCTTATGTGAAATCAATCCCAAAAACAAGAGACATGCCAAAAGGGACAGAGAACGCTTTGCGTTGTTAAGCCACTCTTCTCCTCCGTTTTTATACCAGATCATAAACTCATTGCCGATGAACTCGAATACCACCGCCGTAAATGCCACATTAAAGTGCCAGATCTGATCGATTCCCTTATCCAGATATCCTAAGATCCCACAGATTAAAACCAGGGAAAGGATTACTTCTCTTTTTCCCTTTGCGATCTTCACGATGAAGAGATACATAATATTGGCAAGGAATAAGACAAGCAGAAACCACAGGGCATTGGAAGGTGTGCCGATCTTTAGATTGTTGCCGTAAAAGATACCCACTGTTGTCCGAAGAATGGAAAGATCCGTCCTGTGATGCAGCACAGGAAATGTGATATACCACAATGGGAACATCAGAAAATCCATCCACACGTAAGGGACGATCAAATGTTTAAACTGATGTGAAATGTATTCCCTTATGTCTCTTTGCTCCAGTTTTTCCCTGTTGATGGTCAACCCGGAAATCAGGAAAAACAGCGGCATATGGAAAGCATAGATCAGCGACTGGACTTCTTTTGGCTGGGCAACATGTCCCATGATCACCAGCAAAAATGCAATGCTTCTAAGCTGGTCAACCCAGACAAGACGTTTTTTCATAGATTTTTCTCCTCTATTTCTTCAGTAGAATGTGGTCGATCACTTTATCCGTCGCATAGCCTTCTGTCTGGTCAAAGTTATCTGCCACAAACTTCTCTAATTTCTCCATTTCAAAATCTTCCTTCTCGATGCACTCAATCACCTGGTCAAAGGTGGTGCACACCTTTCCGGGCGCATATTTATCCAAGGTTCTGTGGACACTTCGTACCATCTCGTATTCTTCCTTGTCATAGGCAAATGAAATGATCGGTCTATGATGCAATGAGAATTCGTAAATATTTGACGAATAGTCCGTGATCAGAATCTCTGTCACGTAGAATAAGGAATTGATATCCGGGAAGGAAGAAAGATCGAAGATGCAGTCTTTACAATCTTCCCTGATCGCCATCTTCTCAAGGATAAAGGGGTGCATTTTGATCACAAACACATATTCATCCCCACACATTTTTTTGATCTTTTCCTGATCAAGCATATGGTACGGATAGTAAGCCAGGCGCTGACCGCTTCCTCTGTAAGTCGGTGCAAAAAGAATGATCTTTTTATCTTTGAAATGGGGATATTCTTCATAAAATTTCCCCTTGAAAGCAGCAATCTTCTCCGGATCCATATACCCATCGATCCGCATCAGGCCATAAGGAAGACAAGCCTCTCTGTCAATGCCGAAGACTTCCGCATACACATCCCTTAAAGCCTCACCTCCAACGATCACATGGTCGTATTTCCTGTGAGATGCCGCAAACGGATACGGGGATCCTTCCACGCCAAATCTGGCATACCCTACCGACTTGTATCCCACACCTGCGTGCCATACCTGGATCAGCTTGGTCTTTGAGACCAGATTGACATATTTAAAAAACGGACAATAATCATCCACGAAAATATAGTCCTGCTTAGCTGCAAGGATGGCCAGTTTCAGCCAGATCATAAAGATCTTTGGTCTTGAAGACTCCAGTGTCTTTTGAAAGTAGTAGGACATATGAAACTGTTTGTCCAATCCCCGCTCTTTGATGCGGTCATCCAGGGCCTTTAAATTACCGCCCATATCCCTTGTCTCCGAAAGCAGCAGCACATGATCACCCTTTTTGGGGATTAAATGGGCAAAAATCTGATAGACCAGATTAATGGACTGCTCCAGTACATAGATGAGCCACTTCTTAAACTGGTAAAACTTAAATTCCGATTCCGCTGAAAATGCCCGCTTCTTAGGATTCTGATGTTTTACCATGAACATGCTGCAGATAGAGGCGATCACCTGCTCCCTGTCATACATAGGTGAGATAGAGAATACATAAGCGTATGCATTGCCGCCATAGCGGAATACCTTGTCCAGAGAGCGCATCTTATGAAAACAACAAGGATCCACCGGCACATCACTCCATTTTCTCGGAAGCCATTGGTCTTCATTGCAATCCTTTGGCATCTTTTTATGGGTTTTCTTGTATTCTGCCAGTTCCTCTTCGTAGGATTCATTGGGATATTTCACAAACCACTCTCTGCTGTCCAGCATTTCCTGCCCGCCCAGATTGGTGATATTGATCACATATTCCTTTGTGTCTTCATCTACCTTGACCTCATGAAACCTGGTGTCAAACCGGTTTACAAGGGCAAGAGTGGTGGTAAAAAGATCCGTTCCGTCAAGGGCAATGTGCAGATACATGCGGTCCCAGTATATATCTGTAATACGAATGTCTCTATTCACAGACATTTCCTCCATTCCTGATTTCATAGTCTTTTATGTAAACTTTCTTAAGCATCAGATCTGCATCTGCAGATAGCTTATCTTTGTCAAACGCTGCCAGGCAGGTGCAGTCACCGGTTTTTTCCCAGCACATATTCCCATGATCTCGCCTGTAAACATTATACAGTCCATCCTCTTCCCATGCACCTATATCCTTACCCTTACAGTACCACGCATCCTCATCTTGCACAAATACGCGCAAGGTATAGAAACCTACTGTAAAATCTCTACCTGTGTAATCAATATATTTCTGCTGGATTGCAGGCATATAAACGATCCTCTCTCCCGCCGCGTCCAGAATTTCATACTGAATGCTGTCAGGAACAGGTTCCCAGGAAAGACTTGTGTAGGAAGATGTTGTATAAGCAGTGATCTTAACAGATTCAGGAAAGTCAATAGGCGCTTTTTCACCCTCCCTCTCCTGCTCTTTCTGTTCTACTTCCTCTTCTGCTTCATTCTGCAGGATCGCCGAGAATTGTTCCAAAATATCTCCCCAGGAGACATCATTTAAATCCTCTTTAAATCGAATCTTACGATCCAGATGAGACGCCATATCGTAAGTTGCAAAATAGTGTTCCTCCGGCTCATCCTTCACAATGTGAGAAATGATCTTCATCACTTCCCTGTAATACACATTTTCATAGTGGACTACCGCCAGTTTCAAAAGGGACAACTCATCTGCCAAAAACTGATCTACAAGGTCTATGTAGTAGCAGCCGGTCTTCTCGGTAAAATAGTCGCTTACCGCTTTCACCTTTTCATTTAGGACATGATCGATATCTTTCTCTGGAAAGTCTAAGATCTTCCCTTCCTGAGAAATATACTGCTCCTGTCTGAGGCTTCGGATCAGGATGATACGCTTCCCGTATTCCTCCTTCAAAAAGCCGGCAAATTCATCGATCCATTTCTCCCACTGCGCAATATCTAATTTGCGGATATCAAAAAGCTTTGCGCCGATTTTCTTCGCAATTTTCTCATTGTAGTCGTTAAAGATCAGTCCGTCTTTTTCATACATTCTCTTGCTGGTCAGGCTGAAGAAATCGATTAGGATCCAATCCATTTTCTTATCCCGCACCTGCTTAGGAAGATTGCCATTTAACTGTCTCTCCACCAAACGGTCATACCAGGTATTGCATCCCTTTAAAAGATCTGCATCAAACGGGATTCCCTGGTCATAGAGAATTGGCGGCACCTGGAAATTATAGATAGAAGCGACAAATGTCTTTTCAAAATCAAAATTGATATTCAGCCGGGAAACGCATGACCCCCAGATATCTACAACCACAGGCATAGTCGTAAAGGTATCTGCATTCTTTTCATTTAATTCTTTTACAAGGCTTGAAAGCAAGTCCCGCCTGCCGACCATCAAAAGAAAATAAATACCATAGTTGTGAAAGGTCACTTGCTTCTGATGCCTGATTCCTACCTCTTCTATATGGTCTCGCACCCAGATGCGCACCTTCCCAAGCAGCTTTTCGCTGCGAAATCCATGGGCAAAGTAGGATACAAAATCCACGGCCCCGCTATCATACCTGTCCTCTAAAATATGCCGTGTCATCAAAAGTGCATTTTTTAAGATAATTTCTTTATTCTCATCTGACAAAATGCCGGATCCATCTGATACTTCATCAGGCATCTCCTCATCCTGCTCATACCAGTTGATCAGATCCACTTTGTTCTCAGTCAGATAGCTCTTTGACGCACTCAAAAGCAGCTCGTCTTTCACGTTTCCTGTCTGTAAAAATGAACGGAACGCTTTGACAGAAATAGTATCGTAATAGCGGATCAATCTCTCCATACAGAAACCAATGTCTGCATGAGCTGAAAAAGTATCCCCGCCCTCTCCTAAAAAAGTGGTGACTCTTGCGACAATTTCCTTATAGTACTCCTCTTCAAAATGGTACAGAGAAGCCGCCTCTCCATAATATTTCTTCGAAAAATAGGCATTGGAAAGATCACAGATCATGCAATGGCTTTCTCCCGCGAAAGACTCTTCTATTGCCTTTATCTTCTCGGCGTGTGCATTCACATCCTGGTTTCGAAGTTTATCTTCCACCACGGCAAAGATCGGTCGATTGACATGCAGCAGCACCACCGGGCGATTCGTCCCTGCAAAGATCCTCCCTGCTGCCTTAGCATAATCTAAGACAGCCGCCTTTTCCTTAGGGGCTTTTATGTACTCCTCAAGAAGCGCGGCAAGATCCACTAAGATCAAGTCTGCCGGTGCAGTCTTAAGCAAAAACTTCATGGTCCTTGGCGGACTTTTTTTCATACAAAGGGGCGGAACTATCTTCCGCACCTTATATAAGTCATCCGGGAAATATCCGCCCTCATCTAAAATTTTACAAATTTTACCGCCGTATAGTAATATACGTCTTTTCTTTTCCATCATCTGCTCCGGATTAATGCTGTAATTTGCCTGTAACCTCTCCTCTTGAGAATCCGAAGATCTGCTCGGACTCACGATACTCGATCATAGCACGGAAGGTATAGAGGTCTTCCGGTGTAGTCACCTTGATATTGCCTCTCGGTCCCTTGACAATGGTTACCTCTCTTCCCAGTCTTCGCATCATGTTGCAGGAGTCCACAATCCCTGTGTAATTCGGGTCTTCTGCCCGCATCTTCTCATGGGCATCCAATATCTCGCTTAAGTAGAAACTCTGAGGAGCCTGAGCGGTAAAAAAGTCTTTGCGAGGAGGCACTTCTTCAACACGGACACCATCTTTGCTGACTACCGGTGTCTCAAACAGAGGCGTGCAGGTGATGGCACTGCCATAGGCCTTAACACTTGAGATATTATCATCGATCACTTCTTTGTTGATACAAGGGCGGACACCGTCATGCATCAGTACAATGGCTTCTTCCTCGCCAAGATCCGCTTTGCAGGCTGTCAATGCCTGATATACGGAATCCAGTGCCGAATTACCGCCAGGTACGATCTTTACTACTTTTGAGATCATAAAACGGTTCACCAGCTTCTTTAATTTCGGAATACAATCCCCCTTGCAAGCCACATAAATGGCATCAATCTGCGGATTTTCCTCGAAAATTTCCAGCGTATGGATAATGATCGGCTTTCCGTTTACCTCCAAAAACTGCTTGGGGATTCCGGACCCCATTCTGGCACCGCTTCCGCCTGCAAATATGATTCCTACATTTTTCATCTGTATCCTCTCCTTACATAGTAAAATACTAATCTACCTGCTCTATCTCCAGATATTTTAACGTTCTTGCAAATCCGTCCTTTACGGAATATTTAGGCTCCCAGCCAAGAGCGCGGAGCTTTTCGCTGCTTAGGATTCCCAATGTGTATGGAGCAGTCCCTTTTGTGCCGCCCTCCGGGATGTCAAACACAAGTTTTAACCCTCTCTCCGGATAAATATCCACCAGGATTTCAGCCAGTTCCCGGATAGATACCTTGCCGAATTCATTTCCCACATTGTAGACCTGCTCCGGCGAATCCAACAGGATCTTATAGAGGCCGATAATAGCATCAGCAATATATGTATATGTCCGGACAGCTGTTCCTGTGCTCTTTAAGACAATATCCTCATTGTGATATACATTATTCAAGAAGTCGGCCTGTACCCTGCCATCATAGATGGACATGCCCGGTCCATAGGTATGAGCCAGTCTTGCGATCTTAGTATTCAATCCATATTCCACCGCAAAGTCTACGCACATGGTCTCAGCTGCCTTCTTTCCTTCTGAATAGCAGGAACGGGGATTTAGCTGATCCACAAAGCCATAGGTGTCTTCCGTGAAGAATTCCTGATTCTCATCCGGCTGTCCGTAAATCTCCCTGGATGAGATAAACAGGTATCCGGATGCGTTCTTATCCTTTGCGAGAGACAAGGTGTAGAATGTGCCAAGGGTATTGGCAGCGATGGTCTCCACCGGATAATTCTGCATGATCAGCGGGCTGGCAGGGCTTGCCGCATGGATCAGGTAGTCCACCGGCGCACCCACAGAAAATGGCTTTGTCACATCCTGAGTGATCACAGTCACGTCCGCTCTCTCCCGTACATCTTCAGGAAGTTTCCCCGGATTTCGCATCACGGCCAGCACTTGGATGCCATAATTTTTTCTGTCATTTAAGCGCAAAGCCACATATAACATATAAGACCCCACCATGCCGCTGGCACCGGTGATCATGATATGTTTTCCTTTCAGTTTTTCCCATTGGATATCCGATGCAATGATGGCATCCAGATCCTCCATTAAAATCCGATTCATACGTTTTCCTCCCGGAATTAATTTTTTATAGAAATTGTGCGATAAAATCTCCGATATCTTTCGTGGCATGAGCCGTCGGTTCCACATACTTTACAGCAAACTGCCTGAGGGCTTCTCTGTCATAGATGTGGTCTTTCAAATCTTCTTCTATGGCTTTCACAAGCTCCAAAGGCTCCCCGCTGATCGGCCCCGGAAGCTCCTTCTCATAATCAAGAGCCAGCCCTCTGCCTTCCGTGTAAAGATACATATCAAAATTATAGAAATACAAAGGCACGTCTCTAAGAGCCGCCTCGTAGATAATGCAGGAATAATCACTGATCATATAATCTGCTGCAAAGATCATCTCAAAGCTTGAGAACTCATCTGCATAAATGACTCCTTCCTCGTGAGAAAGACTGGAAAGAGGATGCAGCTTGATGACAAGATTAAACTTCTCACGGTCAACAGCTTTGATAAGCTTTCGTATCGCCTCTGCAAATTCACTCTCATCATTTTTCCTGAATGTAGGGCAATACAGGATCACAGGCTTTTCCCTAAGAGACGGATACGCTTTAAAGATTCTCTCTCTTACAGATGTCTCATAGGCTTTGTCATTAACAAGAAGATCCACTCTTGGCAGGGGCATGGTGATGATCTTTTCCTGCGGATAGTTAAAACCTGCTGCCAGGTGGTCCTTGTATCCTTCCCCGGCCCCGAAAATGTAATCATATCCGGCATGCATATGCATAGCATGGGCAAGCTTGCTTGAACTTCCCTCTTCCGTGTCAAGAGCTGTATAACCGAACTTTTTCATGGTTCCGATGGAATGCCACATCTGAATGACCTTCAGGCTTTTCTTGTGCTTCAACAGACTTACCACCATACAATAGGTATCTAAAATCACCACCTTGGAAGTGGCAATGTGGTACATCTGGGTCAGCATATGAAAACAGTACTTGATCTTGTCCCATAGAGTAGATTTGATCCCACCGTCCAAAGTGTGACAGAGAAAGACCACTAAAAGCGAAGGATCTCTCTCCAAAAGATCATCTCTTACCATCTCAAATTCAAAAGACGGATCGTTACTCTGACGGCTTATGAAAGTCACTTTGTTCTTTGTAGGACATAATTTGAAAAGTCCGTATATGATATTTAAAATGCATGTTCCGATTCGTATGATCAGTGTCATAATTTTACTTTAATGGTTTATCCTCTACATATTTTTCAAATACATAAGGCGTCTGCTTTTTATCAGAAAATGCCTCTGTGCTGTCTGATTTCAAGAGCACTAAGAAGGTCTGGAAAATCAGCTGGATATCTTTCCAGATGCTGAACTGCTCAATGTAGACCAGATCCATGATCAGCTTATCCTTCGGACTTGTATTATATTTACCCGAAATCTGCGCATAACCGGTAAGACCTGCTTTCACCTTCATCCGGTAACGGAATTCAGGCAGTTCTCTTTCGTAGTCTTCGATGTTCTCGATCATCTCCGGCCGGGGACCCACAAATGTCATATCCCCCTTCAAGATATTGATAAGCTGCGGCAGCTCATCCATCCTTGTTTTTCTTAAGATTGCGCCGGGCTTTGTGATCCGGGAGTCTCCTTCCGATACAGACCTGTTCTCCACATGCTCCTTCATGGTGCGGAATTTATAGACCTGGAAAATGGTTCCGTTGATGGTCATCCGATCCTGTTTAAAGAATACGGAACCGCCGTCGTATGCCTTGATCGCAATGGTAGCCACCAGCCAGATGGGCGATGAGCAGATCAGCATAGCAAGAGAAAGGCCGATATCTAAAAGCCTCTTCATAATTCGCTGATTCATAGTCAATGTCTTTACGTTGGCATTGAGAAATGACAGATCGTCTAACACATAATATTCGGAGCTCATCTCCACTACATCCGCGATTTCAGGATTAAAATAAATATTGATGCGGTTGCGGTAACAGAATTCCACCAGTTGTTCCCGGTAACGCCAGGGCACATTGTAGAAAAATACTGTTTCCATCTTTTTGATTTTCTTGAGCAGATCGATATCCCGGTAATCGATGACCTTCTCGATGTGATACTGTTTTTTAAACTTGCAGATAACACTGGCCACCTTGTCAAGGCTCGCCTGGGAATTGGTCACAATGCATACCCTCTCCGGTGGGTGAATGCGGAAAAACAAAGCATTTCCTGCGTAAGTGTAGATGACCACAAGGATCAGCTGCGCCACATAGACAACCACCAAGGTTTCAATATGCTGGAAAGCAAAGTCCTGGATCCCTGTGTTAGTGCGCATGATCATATGCTCCAAATATGTGACGATATCCGCAAAAAACATGGAGAATACAAAAGAGTGGATGATAGGCTTACTCTTTCTCCTGCCCACATCATACCTTCCGTAAATGCGGATAAACAAAAACAATGCAACCAGAAATGCCACGATTGTGATACCCAAGGTTCTGGAAGGCCTGGTAAGTGCGATATAATACCGGCCGAAGAATCCGAGATACATCAATAGTAAACCTACATATAAAGTTGTATTTACAAATAGCCACAACAAAGATTCAAATCTTGGCAATTTCTTTCTCATAAGTGTTCCTCTTACAATCCAATCCTATCCAAAAGACCGGCCAATCCTTTTCTCTGTTCCAAAATCAGACGCTCCTTAAACTTTGCGTCCAGTCTGGCCTGTTTTTCCTTTCCGGGAAGCGCGTTCAGCTCATCGACATACTGAGCATAATGATCACAGACTTCGTTGATCTCACCCACTTCTTTCAGGCGGCCCCCCTCGATCCAGATGGCATTCTTACAGAACTCCCGCATCTGTGGCAGTGAATGGGAAATGAAAAGGATGGTCTTTCCCTGTTCATCCCGAAGCTGCATCATACGATTCATACATTTCTTGGCAAAGCCCTTGTCGCCGACAGACAGAGCCTCGTCCACGATGAAAATGTCCGGATCCAGTGCTAAGGAAATGGAGAATCCAAGCCTTGATTTCATTCCGGAAGAATATTTCTTCACTGGCTGGTATAAGAAATCACCAAGCTCCGCAAAATCAATAACACTCTGGGTGATCTCTTCGATCCGCTTCTTGCGAAATCCCATCAAAGCACCCTTTACATTGATATTCTCAAGACCCGTCAGCTGCTGATTCAAACCGGTATTGATGGCGATCAGGGCCTGCTCGCCGTTGACCCGCATCTCTCCCTCGTCATAATCTGAAATGCCGGAGAGGACTAAGGAAAGCGTAGACTTTCCGGAACCGTTGGTTCCAAGAATACCTACCACATCCCCTTTTTCTATATTCAGACTGATGTCTTTCAAGGCATAGAAGCGCTCATTGCCCTTGACTTTCTTGCCACTTTTGTCATCTTTTTTCTGCAGCTTGTATATCTTAGACAGATGAGACAACTCAACTGCATATTTTTCTGCATTTGTATTTTCCATAAATGTCTCCTACAGCAAATCAATAAATTTCGTTTTGAACCGATACATAAGCGCGCAGCCAAGCCAGAACAATACGATAGTCACCAGCCAGAAATAAGCGGACTGCACCGGATGATCAAAGGGTGTCTTGCAATAGAACACAGCCTCTCTGTATCCGTTGACAATATAGTTGATCGGGTTCAGTTTCATGATCTTGTTAAGGTAAGATGCATAAGGCACCTGCTCGTCGAACTGACACTCCCAAATGACCGGTGACATGTACATCAACATACGCATCAGGGATGTGACAAGCTTTTTCATATCTCGCCAAAGCATAGTCAATACCGAGAGGATCATGGAAACAGACACTGCAAAAATAAATGCTGAAACCGCATAGTAGATCATCCACAGCCAGTAAATATGAGGGCGGTATCCGCAAGCAAAAATCGTCACAAACATGATCACTAACATACAGCCATGGTTGAAAAACTCACGGGCGCATGTAGTAGTTGGCAGAATACTTACCGGGAATTTCATCCTGGTAATAACATTGGTCTTCGAAAAGACGGCTGTACAGCCGTTCTGGATACAGGGCTGTAAAAACCACCAGATGGAAAATCCCACCACAACCCATGGCAGATACGGAATATCTCCCATGGGCTTTTTATGCCATGCAACACCGAAAATGAACCAATAAGTCAGTACCTGAATTGCAGGAGATGCGAAATTCCAGAACATACCAAACATGGAATCTCTCATATCCGCAAGCAATTCATACTTGGCGATACAATAGGTACGATACAGGTTAGTGGCGTTCTCTGTGAGAACGTATTTTACACATTTAAACATTTATTTATTAACTCCTTGCGTAAAGTTTTTCTTCGATCACTTTCATAATACGCTGACAGTTGTTGTGATCTGTGTAGGCGAAGAAGGTATCCACACGCTCCATATACGCTTCTTCCATCACGCATCCCCGGTCCATATAATCGCAGAGAGAAGCAACCATCTCTTCATACTCCTCAATGATCGGGCCAAAACCATTTTCCTCATAGCTAAAGACGCCCTGCGTATACTGTGGCGGCAGCTCCTTTGGCTGATAGTACAGAAGCGGCTTTTTCATATAAGCAAAGTCAAACTGTACGCCGGAGTAATCTGTCACCATAAGTGATGATTCCGTCAGGATCTGCTCATAGGAAATCTCTGAGACTGCCGGAAGGATCTTTACATAGTCATTCTTATCGTAGTCATCGATCTGCGCACCGAGAGTGGGATGCAGGAGGAATAACATCTTGTATCCGTTCTTCTTTGCAGAGGCAATGATCCGTTCATCGTTGATCAGTCGGTTATAGATCTTAAAATATTCCGTCTCTTTAAACAATGGGTTGTATTCCTTCGTTGTGCCAAATGCATTGCCCGTGATGACAATATTTCTCCGCCATGTAGGCGTGATCAGGATCTGCTTGATATCCCGGTTGAAAAGCCCGTCAAACCTTGGGAGACCTGTCAGATGCAATTCATCCTTTTCATATCCGTATACCGGCTGACGCAGGTTCTCAATCTCGCATTGGGCTGCACAGAAGTAGTCCTTTAAATTGTCCGCCAGACGATTCTGATACTGCTCAATATTCTGAATCGTCAGGCCATGCTGGATACAGACAATATCTGCCTTGAATATCTCTCGGAAATATTTCTGGATCTTACTGAATCCGCAGTAAGACCAGACGCCCGCATGGGTTGCAAATATGATATCAGCATTGAGGGCAACCAGCTGCTGATGCAGCGTGCCAAACGCCAGGATATGTCTGCCATACTGCTTCTTCATACTTTTATATTCGTTGGCTGTATCATTTAAAAGATAATAGCAATCCACTTCCGGATAATGCTCCATACAGTAACGGAACAGATAATCCCCGTTATCTCCTGCCTTGTATAGCTTATCAAAGAAAATCCAGATCGGCTTTTTATATCTTCCTCTGGTCAGATCATTGGCGATATTTATCTTGATTGCCTGAATCTTTACTTCCTTCTCGTCATTCGCATGATAGATGGAGGCAAGTCTCGCCGCCTCTCGTACAAAAGACTTTAAGCGCTCATATTTACCGATCAAAAGAGAATCATCGGCACAGCGGATCGTCAGTTCGTTGGTAAAACGCCATACATTCCAGCGGCTTCTTGTGATCCGCGATGCATTTTTAACAAATTCCAGCGGGAGTTTTATCTTCTCGCCGTCTATGATCGCATAGAATGTAATTTTCTTTCCAACCTTCAGGTCTTTTACCGGAATCTCAAACTGGAACGGCTGATAGCGGTACATAAAACGTCCGAAGAAGAAGTCCCGGTTGTACACTTCCGTTGCCTTCCAGTGCACTTCCTTACCGTCGTAGTAAATCTTAAGATCCTTTCTGACATCGTCTAAACAGTAATCGCCCACCAGCATGCCATCTACGACCAGCTTTTCCTCCAGCACATTCATAGCCTTCACTCTGGCAATGACGCAGTCTTCATTAAACAGAACACCTGATGCAAAATACTGTATGCTATTCTCTGCCCTTTTCACGGAAAAATGAATATGCTCGTCATATTTTTTCTGCAAAAGCATGTAAGGGAAAAACTTGTAAAAGTTCTTAAGCCTGTTGACTTCATAGCAGCAGGCATCATCCAATAAACTCACCAGTTCATCCACAAGACCGAAAAAGAGGTCGATCTCCTCCTCGCTCAAGACAAACTTATGGGCAGTATTATGGTTTGCTTTAAACCGCATGATAATGCAATAGAACAGCATCCTGTTTTCTGTCGGGCTCAAGTTCCCTCTCTTAGCATAAGGGATCAGAAAATCTTCAAAGTAGGCCAGATACCATTCTTTGTAAAACTGCTTATCAAATTTACTCAAGTCCTCTTCCAGAAGTTCTTCTGTCTCAAGCTTTGTCCCCGGGAAAACCAGACAGTCCTCCTTTGCGGCAGTAGCCTTTAAGATCAATTCATCCATCGGAAACGGATGGGATACATCTGAAAACAGAAGCGATTTCAGATATTCCGCCTTGAAAATATATCGGGAATAACTGAAAAGATTTCTGTCCTCTCCGCCAAAAGCCATCCTTCCTGCCACCGGAAATTTCTCTTTTGCAAAGCTGAAAGATACCATATCCTCCCCAAGCTCGGATACTTTTTCCCGGATGTGCCCAATCGCTTTTCTATCCATCTGTGTCTTTTCATTGTAAAACCATAGATAGCCGGATGGGGTCTCGTCAATGATTTTCTGAATCCCGCTTAGCGTCAGGTCCTTCTCCTCCTGCAGGAGCAGCTTATGCCCATCACTTCTGATAGCCGCAATCCACTCTTTATTCTCATTTTCATAAGCTGCCGCATCTGCGGCAATAACTACGATCGTCAATAAATCTGCCATAGATTGTCCTTGTTTCTCTCCTCCTAAAAGGGCCAACCTCTCGTCAGCTCCTTTGGGATATCTGGTAACTTTAAGAACGCGAGTTAGCGGTACGAAAACGTACCGCTAGCCGCTCTTTTATTATTTATAAATGTAAACCTTTGTTCCGGTCGGAATATTCTGGTTGATCCACTTAGCATTGTCAATGTGCAGACGCACGCAGCCATGTGACAACTGCTTGCCAAGTGTACCCACCGAAATCTTGGTCATACTTCCTTTTTCGTAGAGCACGGAATGGAACAGGTAACTACCCTTGAACTGGGTATAATACCAGCATGTATATGTCTTACCGCTGAAGCTCTTGCCTCTTCCGCCAATCCTGAACTCTCCCTTAGGGGTCTGTGTAGAAGGTTTTCCCGGTGAACACTTCCAGTAATATTTCAAGGTCCACTTGCCCTTTGACCCGGTATAAACACCTAAACGGCACTTGGTCGTATCTACCGCGATCAGCCACTTAGTCGAACTTGACTTTGACTGTACTTTTGCATTCATATCAGACGGATCACCGTTTGGATAGTAAACAGAAGTCTTGTAATAGCCACTGTTGGCACCTGGCGCAGCTGTAGTCTTTGCCTGCAGTTTGATCTGGAGTGCCTCCATACGGTACTTTAACGTTGTCTTCGATCCTGAAAGCTGACCGTTCTTAGCCCAGCCAAGCCACTTGTATCCAACCACATAAGAGCGGTAATAGATGTCATAAAACTCTGCAAGCTCGCCTGTTAATTTCATCTGGATCGCATTGATGCGCTCACCGCCTGCCGCTGTTCCTGCAAGCTGTCCTGATTCCATCCAGTCCGTCCAGCCGGTTCCCTCCACATATGCGCGGTAGAGGATCGTTCCGGTAAGTCCGGTAGCCTGATTGGTGTAATTTACCGCAAATCCGGTGAGACGCTTGCCTGAAGCTGTGTGACCGCTTACTTTTCCGTTGGTCACTGCCTCATTGGTTCCATATCCTGTCTGCTCGGTTGTGTAGGATACGGACGCCGGTGTAAGACGGGTAAAGTATCTTCTGTCACTGGTAGAAGGAACACTCTCAGAATCCTTTTCTGCAATACCGATCTTCACTGCCTCGATTCTCTTAGAATAACCATGAGAACCGCTGTATTTTCCGTCTAACGCATTGTCCGTCCAGCCAAAGGTGCGAACGTAAGAAGCATAGTAAACACTGTACTTTTCAGCTGCTGAACCGTACAGCTGCACCTGGATGATCTCAATTCTCTTGTTGTCTGTTGTAGAGCCGCAGATCTCACCATCTTTTGCCCATGCAGACCAACCGGTAGAAAGCTTGTATACGCGGTACTGCACACCGCCTTCTGACTCATCAAAACCTGTAAGGCTGATCTTGATGGCATCAATACGGTCCGATTCATCTTCCACACCTGCAACCCCATAATCAACTCCATCAACCCATGTCTTAGAGCCATTCATATATACACTGTAAGAAATGCCAGGTTTTGCATCTGTTGCTGACGTATCCTCCATCTCTTCTGCTTCTTTCTCGATTGCAGTCTCATCTGCGGTTACCGCATCCTGCTCATCTTCCTCTGTGATTTCCTCAAAGACCTCCTCTGTCTCTTCAGCCTGCTCCACCATCTCTTCCACGGTCTCGCCTGGCTTCTCGGCTGCAATGTCCTCCTCAGCAAAAGCTGTGGCAGAAAGGGTAAATGTCATTGCAACAACCAGCATGAATGCCAGCCATTTTTTCATTCTGTTTTTCATCTGCTCTTCCTCCTGTTAGATAATTTATAAAATACGTCGGACGCTGACCAACTTCATATATTTGGCGTAAGTTGTAACGTCACTTAGTATGGTTCCTGATTTTGAATTGGCTGCATGTATCATGATGCCATCCCCCAGATACAGGGATACATGACTGATGGAAGTAGAATACTTCGATGACCAGAAGATCAGATCTCCCGGCATCCAGTCAGCCATCTTGGATTTATTGACTGCCACACCGTAAGTCGCCTGCACCGAACTCTGGTGATAGAGCGTAATTCCGAAGTAAGTCTTATACACATAGCGGGTAAATCCGCTGCAGTCCCAGCCGCTTGGGGTCTCACCCCCGGATACATACTTCTTTCCCACATATTTCTTCACAGCCGCAATGATCTCATCGGTAAAAGGCTGCTCCGGCTTTATCTTGTATGGGGTGTTCGTACTCTCTGAAAACGCCTCATCGCTTGGCAATAACTGCAGTCTAAAAGCTTCCAGGCGGTACCCGTAATCAAAGGTGCCCACCACGCCTTCCATGTTGTCCGGATCTTCACAGGCCGATACCGTGGTTGCTTTTGTCCAGTCAAGCCAGCCAAATCCCTGCGTATAAGCCTGGATGTATAAGTTATAACACTCTGCCAGCTCTCCTGTCAGCCGCACCTGTATGGCGCCTACACGCCGCACCGTTCCTGTGGCGCTGTACATGACCCCGCAGAACTTACCGGCTGATACCCAATCGGTCCAGGTCTGCGTCTCATTTAAGAAAGCCCGGTACTGAATGGTTCCCTCCGGAAGTCCGGCCTTAGCCTGGTTTAAGTAAATGGTGAAGCCTTCCATCCGCTTATTCTCGCCAACAGTCCCGGCGATCGCACCGGATTTGACAGTGTCAAGCTGTCCGTATGTTCCTACGCAGGCTGCGTATGTCAAGTCAGCGCTTGTATGCACCGCTGAATAATTCCAGGCCTGAGATGTCTTCTCCACCAGCTTTACCTGAAAGGCCTCAATCTGTTTGATGGGTTTGGTGATACCTGCATTGACACCATCGTATACCCAGGACTGCCAGCCGTAGCCCCGTACATACGCCCGGTACATAACCCGGTAATGCTCTGCCAGTTCTCCTGTCAGCTTGATCTCCAATCCGTAAATATACTTTCCGCTGACGCCGGCTGTCTTATTGTTGCTGACCCAGCTGCGCCATCCGTAATTCTGCTGTCTCACACGGTATTTAATGGAACCGGAATATTTAGTAGGATTGTTTAAATTGATACGAAGACCTGTCATGCGGACACCCTTTGTTCCAGCCTGACCGTTCTGTTTTACATAACTTTTCCAGCCTTTGATGTAAAGTCTGGCCCGGTAACTGACTGTAGGAGGCGTACATGTATCTTCCTCCTGCTCACCATCCGTTCCGTCTGCATCATCTGCATCTGTTCCGGATGTGGATCCTTCTCCGTCTGTCGTTGTCTGATCGGGAGTGCCGCTTTCAGAGCCATCCGTGCTGTTTGTTGTCCCCTCATTCCCATCTCCTGACTGGGAATCTTCGGACAATGTGGTTCCCTCCTGCGAGACCGTCACCGTTGTGGTTTCCTTGTCTTCCTGTTCTTCAGTTGTCGTAGCACCCTCGGTGCCCGGTAGATCCGTTATCTCCTCCGCGTAAGCTGCAGGCGCAGCCGAAAATGTCAACACCATTACCAGCAATGCGGCGAGTATTCGTCTCGTTCTATGCTGCATAGGACCTCTTTCTAATCAAATAATTTAGCCGGGTATACAGACGCTTCCACAAGAGCGTGAATCTCACCCTCCACATAAGCCTTGTCTGCCATATATGTCACCCCAAACCAGCGGTCATCTGAGTGAAGCACTTTTACGCTGGCTTTTCCTTCCTTTAAAAGATCACCGATGATCGTGGGGAGCAGATACTCACTCTTCAAATCATCCGCCGGACATGATGCAAGAAATTCCGTAAACCCGTTCTCCAAAATAGTAAAGAATTCCGGATTCAGTGCCCAGAGATTCATGGATACAGCTGCGTCAAGAGGCAGCGCTTTCTCTCCATCAGCCGTAGGTGCAAATGCCTTTCCATCTCTTTTAATGATGCCTTTGGTCTCCTCAATATCTGCCAGCATACCGTCAGCTGTCACGTGGCATACACCGCGTGTGACAGCACCATTATCACTCAATGTATTACCTAGAACAAATCCAACCATGGCATACTCCGTCGTGCGGCCTTTATTCTCTTCTGTCGCATAGCGGAAAGCCTCTCTGTATGCCTCTTTTCCGTAATAGTCATCCGCATTGATCACAACGAAAGGTTCGTGGACCAGATCCTTACAGCAAAGGATGGCCTGACCGGTTCCCCAGGGTTTCGTGCGGTCTTTAAATATTTCCTTAAAAGCCTCAGGAATATTCTCTGTCTCCTGGAAAGCATATTCCACCTGTACAAGCTTGGCGATCCGATCACCGATCACTTCCTTGAAATCCTTCTCAAGGTCTTTGCGGATGATGAATACCACTTTATCAAATCCTGCTTCCAACGCATCATAGATAGAATAGTCAATGATCAGTTCACCGGAAGGACCGACTTTTGCAAGCTGCTTTACGCCTGCTCCGTATCTGCTTCCGATTCCTGCCGCCATAATAACAAGTGTTGCCTTTCCCATATCAAAATCCTCCTGTAGGCATATTTCCACACATTACTTCTAGTATATCATTCCCGTACATTCTGCACAAATAATAAATCCTTAATATTTGCTTAGCTTACTTCCACCTTCGCATAAGCGATATTTTTAACTTCGTCCCCGTTTTTCACAAGAACGCTTACGTGAAATTCGTCTTCTGTGATCTTCCCGGTAGGAATGTAAATCCCATAGCCGTTGTCATTGACAGAACCATCTTCCATATTCTGGGAAATGTAGCAAGCCTGGTAAGAATGATTCACACCGTCACCTGTATCAAGGGACACATAGATTTCCGTATCCGCTTTCATCCACGCCTCGTCCACGATACCGCTGATCAGGTAATTATCCCCGTCAAGCACAACATGAACCGTAGTTGCGCTGCTCTCATAATCGGCTGTCAACAGATCGATTTCCTGAGGCTCCATAATGATAGGTGACTCTGCGAAAGACGAGAGACGCCTCTCAACACGTTCCACCACCGTATAAGTCGGCTGATAGTCAATAATATCATTCATATCGTAAGGTACCAGTCTCGAGAAGCAGGCATATCCAAACTCGTCAGCAAAAAACGGAAGCCAGCTCTCGCCGAAAGAATCCCGGTACATAAGGAGGGATGCGTCCGCATTTTTATCAGAGATCGTCTCGATCCAGTCGTCCATATTATCCGTCACATCGTAAACATATTCGTAATTCCAGTCTTTGTCGTAGTAATAATTTTCTTCGGTGGAAAGACTGTTAGGATATACCATGGCTGCCAGGTCACCTTCATGATCCTTTTTAATGGTATAGCTAAGAGATGAATAATCCTCATATTCCAGATCTGTCTGCTGCATGATCTTGTCAAATGCCAGGGCAGCACCTACGTTGTTCCAGTGGGAATCCTGCTTTAAGTATAATTCCTCATCTGTCTCTTCAAAGACTTCAAAAAGATTCACATAATTGATACCCGCCTCAGCAAGCAGCGGTTCCAAACGCTCCATATTGTTAGCGTCTTCTGAATCACTAAGCGCGTAATTATATGGCATATGCTCCCCGTAAAGTGAATTCTTATTCGGGGCGATAGTCAGAATAAATTTACTGCCGTTTTCATTGACATAATCCTGCATAAGAGACAGATTGTGGACAATGTTAAACAGACCCCTGTCTGACATCAGATGGTCTGATTTGTAATCATTTAAAGTGTTGCTGTAGAACATCCAGTCATCACTTCCCAGCACTACCTGGTCAGTGGTGGATGTATTAAATGCTTTTCCGTAGACCAGAGCATTCGCATCCACAAAGCGGTCGCGGAAAGCAAAATTATCCTCAAAATAATCACCCAGATCACTTAAGAAATCTTCGTTGATCTCTCCTGTTTCATCCTTCAAAGTCGGCACGGCATTCTCATCTCCGCTCTCCGTCTTATCACCTACAGATGTAAATACCATTCCCACTGACGGGACCAGACAGAAGGCAAAACAAAGGATGATGAATACTACATGTATTTTCTTCATTTTTACCTCCTAAAATCTGAAATAGATGAACGGGTTATAAGTTCCTGCAGAAAGGCTTAAAACAGACAGCATCAAAAGCACCATTGACACCCCGTAGGTGAAAGCTACCACTGCTTTCGAATCCTTGCCCCACCATTTATCCGCTTTTCTTCGCAATGCCGGGAGCCATGGAAATGCACCTGCAAAGCCGATCAGTACAACTGCAATAAACAACGGCGTACACTGTTCAAGTCCCGGTGCTATGGATACCGCACTTAAGTTCCATCCCGTGAACATGCGGGTGATCATCCCGATCCCATAGGAGATCGAGTCTGCCCTGAACATGACAAATCCGACGCACACAACTAAAAGCGCGTAGATGCGGCCCAAAAATTTCGGCAGTTTTTTAAGCGGAATGATTCCCTCGATCAGAAGAAACAGGCCATGGTAAAGTCCCCAGCACACAAATGTCCAATTAGCGCCGTGCCAGAGTCCGGTCAGAAAGAAGACGATGATCTTGTTCAAATAAGTACGGACCTTGCCTTTTCTGTTTCCTCCAAGCGGAATATATACATACTCCTTAAACCAGGTAGAAAGTGATATATGCCATCTTCTCCAGAACTCCTGGATGGTAGTTGAAGCGTATGGATGATCGAAGTTCTCCTGGAACGTAAATCCGAACATAGCGCCAAGTCCAATAGCCATATCGGAATACCCGCTGAAATCATAGTAGATCTGCATAAGATAAGAGATAGCGCCAATCCATGCCGTCACACCGTTCACCTGGGATAATTCCAGTGAAAAGATGGCATCTGCCGCAACCGCTACCACATTAGAGATCAGAACTTTTTTAGAAAGTCCTAAGATAAACCGGCGCATGCCAAATCCTACCTGCTCCGTGGTCGGTTTCCGCCCGGAAATCTGCTCCTCGATGTCATGATATTTAACGATTGGTCCGGCGATCAGCTGTGGGAAGAAAGAAATATAGAGAAGGACCTTGAAATAATTCTTCTGAGCCTTCGTCTGCCCCCTGTACACATCGATCACATAAGACATTGCCTGGAATGTGTAGAACGAAATACCGATAGGCAGGTCAAGCCCCGGAAGCTTAAGACCCATGTGTGCCAGCTGGTTTACAGTCGACACAGCCATATCCGCATATTTGAAGACGCCAAGCAGTCCTAAGTTTACGATTACTGCCAGAAACAGGATAAACTTTCGACCGACCGTCTTCTCACCGTCTCCTTTTAGAAGCAATCCAAATATGTAATTTAAGACAGTGGAAATAACCATCAAAACAACATACACCGGTTCTCCATAGGCGTAGAAAAGCAGGCTGGCTATGATAAGCAGCGCATTTTTCAGATGGATCGACGGCACTATGTAATAAAGCAAAAATACCACCGGCAAAAATATGCAGATAAATGTCAGCGAACTAAAAACCATAAAATATCAATTCTCCAATCCAAAGGCCCATTTTAAGCCGTTTATAAACGTGCGAAAGAGCTGACAAGAAATTCCATGTCAGCTCATATGCATTTTTCTTTCAGATTCTTAATAAGTAAGGCCTGCATCTCCGATGCAGCTCTCGGAACTCTGGGAAGAAGACTTTTTCTTCTTAGATGAACTGCTGCTTGCCGCTTTTTTCTGTGCCGCCGCAGCTGCAGCCGCTTTTGCTGCCGCTTCTTCTTCCGCCTTCTTCTTTGCCTCTTCCTCTGCGGCAATCCGCTCCTCTTCTTCCGTCTCTAAGATGGCGACTTCCGAATCCTTCATGCTGATATTGTCGTAGCTTAGAAATGCAACCGTGCCGGATATCTTTTCCGCCTCAAACTCTTCCACCACGATAGCACCTTCCACACCTAATTCCACAAGTTCCTCAAATGGGAAGCCGTGGAGAGTGTATTTTGATTTGTCAGCCAGGATGATATTTAAGTCACAGCCTCCGTAAGTCATCTTCTCGTCTGCATTCTCTTGTGTCACTTCTGTTGCAGAAGAGGGTTCGTAGTAAAAGATACGTTCCTCTCCATCAAGGAAAAGATCTCCTTTTTCAAGCAAATTTCCGGAAGACTCTTCCGACTCTGAATCGGTCACAGAAATGGCCTTAATATCCTGACCCGTAGAATTCTTTAAAGTCACCTGGTAGGCATTCTCACTCTCTGTACCGATGGTATTTGGTGTCAGATCCTCCATAGTGACAGTAATCTCATCAACAGTCACTGAACTGTCTGCCGCTTCCGGTTCTGCCGTCTTACTGCAGCCGCAGCACATCCCCGCAAGAAGAGAAGCTGTCAGCGACATTGCGATTATCTTCTGTAATTTCATCTGTTTTCTCCTAACTTACACGGCTGTACTTCTGGTATACCCAGGTACCGCTCTGCTTATAACGGATCATATAACCGTTCTTGCCGGTCTCGTTGGTAAAGTTCGGATCACACACATAGGTGGTGCCATTTACGATAATTTCCGTCCATCCATGTACGGTAATACCACCGCCCCGTTTCGGCACGTAACCCTCTACCAGGTAGCAACTGTACCCGAGGAGTCTTGCCATTTTACAGAAAGTGGCTGCCATTACATAGCAATTACCTTTATTATTGGTAAACCCATAATTGGAATAGAATTCAACATGAGATCCGGAAGTGGGCTTTGGTGTCGGCCTATAATAGGTCAGTCCTGCGCACCAGTTAAAGACCTTCTTTAAATTGCCCTTGCAGTTATAAGCTACTTTTACCGCCTTGTTGCTGCTGCTGTAGAAAGGAGTGGATGTTGATCCCGGTGCTCCTTTTCCGATTGCCCGGATACGTACCTGAACAGCCTGAATATTAGCGCCAAGTCCTGAGGAACCTGCTGTGGCCCCATTTTTAGCCCAGTCAGTCCATCCATATACCGGCATATAAACACGGTAATATACATCAAAATACTGAGAAGCCTCTCCGGTCAATTTAAATTTAACCGCGGAAATGCGTTCACTAGAACTAGCTCCCGGTGTTCCGGCTGTCGCTCCGGCGCTTGAAACCTCCGTCCACTTGCTTGTCTGACGGTATACACAATAAGACAGATTTAAGTCGGCAGCCCCTGTCACATAGGCCTCCAACGCTTCAATCCGTTTATTGGTTCCGTAGTGACCGTTAACAGTCGTATTTTTTGACCAGTCATTCCAGCTGTATGAATACTGATAGGTACGGGTATACCAGGTTGGCATATCAATAAAAGCACAGGTTGTGCTTCCAGGCGCATCTGCTCCTGCCGGTACGATCTTGATCTGCATCTGTTCAATACGGTAAACATAGCTGGAAGATGATCCGGCTTTTTCGCCATTCTTTGCCCAGTCAAGCCAGCCAAAGCCCTTGGTGCTGACACGGTAGTAAATGTCATAATCCTCCGCATCTTCGCCGGTCAGGTCAATGGTGATAGCCTGCAATCCCAGGTTCTTTCCAACAGTTCCTGCGATGGCTCCGGCTTTAACTTCCGACTGCCATCCCTGTGTATATACATATGCTTTGTAAGCGAGTTCCAGGTCTTTTCCTTCTGTGCCGGTAAGAGAAACCTTAAAGGCCTCCAGTCGTTTTCCGGAAGCGCCTGCTGTCTCTCCGTCTACTACAGCGCTCTGCCAGCCGGTCTGGTACATATTGGCAAGATAAGACACCCCAACCGTGGTCTCCTCCGGCTCCTGAGGGTCTTCTGAATCCTCACCTTCTTCTGCCTCTATATCGATCTCCATATCGCTGTTTAGATCAGATGTCTCATCGATCACCTGCGCATCTGCACCTGCATTCTCACCTTCTGAGATGTCCGACGTCGCATCCGCGTCCTTAATATCTGCAGATGCATCATCTGTACCGATCATACTTTCCGATGCAGCAGAGGCTGTGTCCGAAACATCTTCCGCGCATACATACAATCCATTTACAGGAAGCATAAGCGCAACTGCCAAAAGTAAAGCAATTCCTTTTCTCTTCATTTTCATCCTCTTTAATCTTTTGCTTTGCCTCAAAGTTTCTAATATTGCATATATACAAATGATGCTGCATCGTAGCCCATTCCATATACACCGAAAATGAGTACGACAAATATAGCAAGCATCAAAATTGCCCCTTTAAACAGGAGATTCTGCTCCGAAAGCTTTTCCCGGACGCTGAAACGTTCCTGCATCATGCTGACGCCCCAAAGCGTCAGGATACTTAAGCCCAGGATCATAAATCCTGACCAGGAAAGTCCATAATTCAACAGTGTGCCGTCAAAGAAACGCCACGGCTGTAAGTTGACCAGTACATTTTTGATAACGATCTTAGTCGCATGGATACTGCCGGGACTGGTAAGCAGTCTGCCACCCATAAAAATGCAGAATGTACGGACCATCTGAAATAATTTGAAGGAGTAAGTCTTCGTGTTAATGTGAAGCTTCTCATTCAGTTTCTGGAATTCATCCTCAAAAGCCGATGAAACTGCGATCAGGATTCCGTAATACACACCCCAGATAAAGTAACCCTTGCCGGTTCCGTGCCACAATCCGGTACAGATCCAGACAGCGATCAGGGGTACCATAGTAGAAACATTCATACCTGCTTTTACACCGTGCTTTTTCATCACCTTTTTCGACATGGTCTTTACAGGCTTTGATACGGCTAACGGCATACAGAGATAATCCTTAAACCAGCCACCGAGAGTCATGTGCCATCTGCGCCAGAACTCCCGGACACTTCTTGAGAAGAAGGGGTGGTTAAAGTTATCCTCCAGTTTCACGCCGAAAATCTGGGAAGCACCACGCACAATGTCCATATAGCCTGAAAAATCCGTGTAGATCATCAATGCGTCAAATACCATCGTCACGAGAAATACACTTCCCGGATGGTTTGCGCCGTCATAGACGGAATTGATAAATATATTCAGTCTGTCGGCGATGACAAGTTTTTTGAAGAAACCGTAGATCATCAGCTCCATTCCGAAAAGAATACGCTGACTGTCAAATTTCAGTTCTTTCTTCAGTTCCTGTCCCAACAGATTATATCTGGAAATCGGTCCCTGCACGATGTGCGGAAAATAAATAGCGTACAGGAAGAAACGGAAGAAATTCTGCTCTGCCTCATAGCGCTTCCAATACACATCAAGGATATAGCCTGCCGTTGAAAATGTGTAATATGAAATTCCAAGAGGTACAATGACCCATGCAGCAGAAAAGCGTTCTGCCCCCACAAACTGGTTCATATATACCACAACATACTTGGTAAATTTTGTAACGATCAAAATACCGATACAAAGGACAAGACATGCGGCCAAAACCTTCTTGGATCTCTTCTGATAGGATTTCGATAATTTAATTTTGTCGATGCGCTTAAACTCCGGATGAGCCGCCAGCTCATCGTTTAGCTCATGATTGATATCTCCTATCTTTTTTGCTCCTGTCCATATGACAAATGATGTCAATATGATAAATGGCAATCCTTTCCATACACCTGCGATCAGATAAAAGCAGATGCTGGCCATAAGAAGCACGATCCATCTGTGCTTCATAGGACAAATATAGAAAACAATTGTCACAACCAGAAGAAATAACAGGAAAGATGCTGATGCAACCGACATGATCATTCCTCCGTAAAACTCATAGAGTCAGCCACGACTCCCAGTTTCTTATCATAAACTACTACGTTGATTCCTTTTGAACCCTCCGCATATTCCTTGCCATTGATCACAATGGAACCCACGTTCTGACTTTTCAGGACATACCATCCACTGTTATATATGATTGGCTCATTTTCATCGGAATCTTCATAAACGATACCCTTTGAATCCCGGCAGGACACATAGTAAGAACTGCCGCCTTTGGCGATCAGGATCAGCAGATCCTCATTGGCGCTGTAATGGGCAATGTATTCATCCAGGGTCATATCCTCATTCTTAAGCTTCAACTCATCTGCTTCTTTTATATAAGCAACACGGGCATTGTATTTCACAAGCTTCTGCAACGATTGCGACATATCTTCAAAAGCGACACCGCTCTCATTTGCATCAGCAAGCTCTTTTTCCAGATTAAATGACTCCCGCTCCGCATCGTTTATCAGGTCAAAACATGCAGAGTCTAAGATGGTCTCCGTCTCATTGTCAAAGACCACAATGTTAAGCCCCTTTTCCTTGCAGGCCTCTTCGTTGGAGTCAATAACGATGGAGCAGGTATTCCCTGTATAATAGCCGCCGCTGACAACACTGTATCCGTTATGATTTGACAGAAGCCCCTTATACTGGATGGTCAGATCCTCCTCTTCCGATTCAATGCCATCTGCATCATCTTCATCCTCTTCCGCCTCTCCTGTATCAGCCACCTCCAGGGTGGTGTCTCCAAGGGATGTTTCTTCACATTTCAAAGTGCCCTGATCATAAACCGCAATATATGCAGCTCCCTTTTCAAGCTCCGAAAGCTTATCAAGTCCAAGGGAAGCAAATGTCTCCCTCTGCGCATCCGTCATCTTCTCAGCAGCCGAACCGTCAACTGAGATAAATACTGTATTATCCTTATCAGACATAGCCTGAGTGAGATAATCCGCCACATCCTTCGTCTCAAGAAGGCTTACGGTAGACTTAATGGATGCATTATAATCCGCCAGTTCTGTCTCTAAAAATTCGTATTTTTCATCACCCCGCACATCTGTGGAGTCGCAGCATTCAGAGATATATTTGCCCACAGCATCTGTAAGCTTTGTTGCACCGTAATAGTTTAAATGCTTGGAATCTAAATTCTCCAGGGCATAATTGTAATCCAGAGACTCTGCTAACTCGCCGAATTCGTAATCCAAAAAGTCAATGTCGTACTTTTCAGCCAGAGCTTCCGTCTCGTTGTGCTCCGAACTGTTCCAGCGAATGGAAGAAGTGGGAGTTTTTATAAGGACCAGCTTCAGCGAATTCTCGTCGCAGAAAGCATCGATCTTCTCTAAGTAAGTCAATGCCTCATCACAAAACTCTGCTGTTTCGGCCGTCTCATCCAATACGGTAGGCGGTGTGTCCTGTTCCTCGTAGTCAAGCTCCTCAAAGCAGCGCTCCATAGAGAAGTTATAGCCCCGAAGGTACGTTCTCGGCTCCATAGAGTATTTCGTAAAATCTGTCTTTTCGATTGAACTCCAGCGGTCATGGTAAGACAAGATCGGCACCAGGAACGAAAGGGTGTCGCCGTATTTATCACCCAATGCCATAGCCGCTTCCAGTTTCACCGAAGAAAACTGCATAGAGTCAAAGGGCTTTCTGTAAAGGGATGTACGCACCGTTGTCCGAAGCATGGATACATCCAAAAACACTGTCTTCATAGACTCGGAATGTAGGCGGTATGCGTCCTTTAACATATAATATGACATCATGGTCGGCTGTGCCTGGGTTGCATAATTGTAGGCACAGATTCCGTAATTTTCATACAGTTCAATAGGGATGATACCGTTTACCGTTGTACTTCCTCCGATAAACAATGTTTCAACCGTGTTATCCGGCTGCTCATAAAAGCCTTCCAAGGAGTCATAATTACTCCAGTCTGTCCAGATTGGCTGTACAAATGTGTTCAACCCCACGAACAGAACTGCGAATATAAGCAAAAATGAAATTATAATAAGCGGTTTTTTCTTTGATTTCTTCACGCGGCTCTTCCTTTTAATCAGCAAAAGGAGGCTGCTTTAAAAAGCAGCCTCTATACATGCGTTTTTCTTAGATTTCCTGAAGCTCCTGGATCATCTCCCACATAGCCTCGACGGAGTCAAAATTCTCATTCTCCATATACTCCATGGTGATCTCAATATCGAACTCATTCTCAAGAAGTGAAATGAGAGAAATGATACCAACGGAATCCAGTACTTTGCCTGTGACGATCTGTGTCTCAGAAGCAAAGTCAACGCCGGATTTCAGTCCATTCAAAATCTCAATAATCTTATCCATAATTAAAACATCCTTTCTATGTATATCTTGTATGCTATTTCATGCACGCCCGCAACTTGCCGGAAGCGGTCACGCAAAATTTTCTTATTGCGGCAGATTCTTATAGAGTACCTTGCCTGACTCATTCTTTGGGATTTCCTCCACAAAAAGAACTTCAAATGCAATCTCACTTAAATGAGTGGTTGCAGCCAGCCACTGTCTCACTTCGTCGCACTTGTCTTTTGCCGTAATGTAAGTCTTCATATGATCATCCACACCTGTGGATGCGCAATCCACATCCGCAAAAGTAGCTTTGATCAGGCGGTCGATCTCATCTAAGTTCACACGGTTTCCGTAAATTTTCAGGAAACGTTTCTTCCGTCCCACAATATAATAGAAACCGTCTGCATCCCGCTTGGCCATGTCTCCTGTGACAAGGCGTCCGCCGCGCTCATCGCCTTTCAAGAGGTCCGCTCTGCACTCGGCATAGCCAAGTGTTACGTTATCTCCTTCATATACCAGCTCGCCTACTGTCTCAATGTCATCGATCTCATTGCCGTTCACATCGATCAAAAGAAACTTCCCTCCGGGGATCGGGATTCCCATACTGCCGTACTTTTCGATGCTTCGCTCTGCCGGCAGATAAGCCATACGGGCCGTGGCTTCTGTCTGGCCATACATAACGATAAATTTCTTTCCCTTCTCTTCACACCACTCTGCGAATTCCTTGTGAAGCTCCGGGCTTAACTTACCGCCTGCCTGGGTCATATAACGAAGGTTGGGTATATCCATCCTAAAGAAACGCACTTTCTTCAGCAGTTCATATGTAAAAGGAACACCTCCAAAAGATGTGGCCTTCTCATTCTTCATAAATGTCCAGAACGGCTTCATATTCATGGCATAATCTGTCATAAGGATCGTGGCGCCCACCTGCAAGTGGCTATTGATGATGGAAAGTCCATATGTATAATTCATTGGCAGCGTTGTCACCGGGCGCTCCGTATCATCAAGCTCCAGATATGCGGCAATTGCCTCCGCATTAGACTGAATGTTGCGATACGTCTGACGTACCAGTTTCGGACTTCCTGTAGAACCGGATGTGGTCAAAAGAAGGGCCAGATCTTCATACAGTTCAACCGGCTTCTTCTCTTTCGCCTGCATCAGCACATAATTCATGATGGTTCCCACCGGTTCATATTCCGGGAACTTTTCCGTGCACCGGTCCGGAACATAAACAAAATTCGGATGATATACTTCTAACAGGTGAGAAAGTAATCCTTCTTCAATACGATGATCCACCATAAGTGGGACGACTCTTCTGTTTAAGCATCCCAAATATCCGATCACACTGGCAGGGCTGTTCTCACACAGACAGAATGCCAGATCCCGTTCGGGGATCATCTTGCCAAATTCTTCAATATATCCTGCCAGTTCTTCGTATGTAACAATTGTTCCATCCGAAGAGATCAGGGCCTTCTTTTCACTTCTTTTAATCTCAAAAAACATACTTTAACCTCTAAACACTCGTAATAATTTACAATATATAGTGGGCATTGTCAAGAAACTACTCCAGATAAGCCGCTATCTTTTCACTGATTTCCGCCACCACGGCGCTATCCGGCACCGTTACATAAAGCGGGCCGCCACTGTAAGAATAGCAATACAGTTTTCCACTGTCATTACCGGTAGCCGCCACAGATTCGATGTCCCAGTCAATGAACTTCAAAAGCTGTAACCGGATCAGAGCTTTGATCTGTTTCTCCGACATATTCGTCTCCATGTTGCCGGCGATCTTACCGATAATGCTATTGGCCTTTACAATGATGGTGGGTGAAACCATTTTCTTGATCAGAGCCTTTAAAAGTACCTGCTGATTCTTGCCTCTCTGGTTATCTCCGGAAACAAATGCCTTTCTCTCCCGGACAAAGGCCAGCGCCTGCTCACCGTTTAAGTGATTTTCGCCTTCTGCAATATCCACAACGCAGCCGGCAGCCTTGCTGGTAGTAAATGCCACTTCCGAATCCACATCAATACCGCCTAAGGTATCCACTATATCGATCACCGATGTGAAATTAACTCTCACATAGAATGGAATCTCTGTGCCATACAGATTCTCCAACGTGTCTACAGATGCATCTATTCCGTAAATACCTGCATGGGTCAATTTATCTTTCTGTTCACCGGAAATCCCGGGAATCACTACATAATAATCACGGGGCGTCGTAGTCAATAAAATCGATTCATTTTCCTGGTTGACCGTGGCGATCAGATTCACATCACTCCGGCTCTCCTGGCTTAAATCTCCGTAGACGTCAATTCCACTGATATATATGTTGAAAGGCGTCTTCTGCACATCAATGGCCTGCGCTTCTGCATCTTCCACCCCATCTGCTTCTGCTGACACCTGATAGATTGCCACTTCAGCGCGGAGAGAATAAAATCCAACGATCAAAAACAAGAAGGACGTTAGGATCGCCATTGCCTTCCCTGAGGGACGGCTCTTTCTCTTCTGCACAAAGAGAATACTTAAAAAGGCCAGAAGAAAAAGCACAACAATATAAGGAATCGGCAGGATATATAAGATTATGGTTGCTATTGCAAAAAAAGCAGCTGTAAAGATCTGGATCGAAGCCAGTAAGGAACCGGCAGCTGATTTCCTGGGTCTTGGTTTGCAGGCTTCTCTTCCCGCTTTTCTCGCAGTCTCTTTTCCGGTAGCTCTCTTTCTCACTTTTTCCTGTCTTAGATTCTCATGTTCCTTGTCCACTCTGCTGCGGGGTGGTTCGCTATGTGACATACTCCTTGCAGCGGGCTTTCGTCTCTGCCTTTTATCTCGTTTGGCCAGTTCGGCATCCAGATCAAATTCTTTGAGATCATCATCGAAATCATCAAATTCCAGATCGAAATCGTCCCCGTATCCGATATTTTTTTGTACCGGTTTTTTCTTCTTTGGCTTATTTGCGCTTTTCTTCGCAGGCGATGAACCTTTCTTTCCATCCTGCCCACGACTCTTTATATAGTCTAACTGATCACGATACTCCATATTCTATCGTCTGCTCCTGTCAACTATTCCTCTCCAAGGCCGCTGTTCACGGCTTCTACCATTGCGCGAAGAGCCTCGTCTTCCTTCGGCCCGTCACACATGATCGTAATCTCGTCACCACATTTGATGCAGGCACCGAGGACACTTAAAATACTCTTAGCGCTCCCGATAGATATCCCATGGGCAAATGTGATCTTACACGGAAACTGATAGGCTGTATCGCAGAACACGCCAGCCGGTCTGAGATGAAGTCCGGTAGGATTCATCAGTTTCACTGTCTGTTGTACCATGTTTATTCATCCTTTTTGTGTTTATTCAGGACAGGACTCTTCTCACAAAATCCTGTTCATTTCTCATACTTGTGTTTTTATTTCTCACTCAAAATAATATTGGCAGTCACCGTCTTCTCCAGTGAACACCCGGCAGGAAGATCTGCGTCAATATTGACAGTGTAGGTACCTTCTTTTGTGAAAGAAGAAAGATCAACACTTAAATTTCCTTCAATGTCATAAGATGCAAGTGTTGCAGACGGACCTCTGACAATAAAATCCAAAGACTCCGCACTCTCCCACTCCATAGACAGATCACTGTCCAGATTCTTCACTGTGATCGCACCCAAGGTCACATTATATGTGGTGGTTCCATCCTTATCGATGGAGATCGTTACAACAATTGAGGAGGCATTTTCATCTACGAGCTTTACATTTTCCGGAATATAATCCGCTATATCTACAACCAGTTCTTTCCGTTCCTTCAGGTCAGCGGTCTTAAGCGCCTTTGCCGGAATCTGAATTTCAGTTATATCTTCAAGCGCATCATCTTCTCCGTACACCACAACAGTCTGCGGCTCCGCAGAAATTCCGGCAAAGGAATAACCTTCAGCCGCACCGATCATAGATGTATCAAAATTTAATGAAACCTTCTTCGTCTTAAGAATCTGAACGCTTACAGATACACCTTCTTCTCCAAGATTATTTTGAAGCCCCGTCTGATCGATCACGTTATTATCGGCATCATAAAGTACCAGTTCTGACTGAATCACGGCATCCTCAGAAAGGCCCGAAACACTGACGGTAGCTTCTACTCTGGCAATGCTTTCGATCACAGACTCAGCGCCGCGGATCGATACCATTTCAGGGACTGCGCTCACTGTACCAATGGCATTACCGTCCCGGACGGTTCCGGTGGTCACTGCTACGATTGGAAATTTTTTAGTCTCCTCATCTTCCAGAACAATATTTAAATTAGTAGGATTTGCCGTTGCGGAATCCACTTCCACGCCCTGTACAGTCACAGAAATCGGCACCTGCGTATTTAATACCATGTCGGCAAAATCAGCCGTAACAACTATATTTGACGCTGTGATCTTATCCAGCGAGGAACGTTTGGCCTTCACAGTCACATTCACGGTTGAAGAACCATCGGCAACCTGATACGTCTGATTGGAATCAGCCAAAATATCCTCATTTACAGTGGTAACAGGAACACCATAGATGGTTTTTGTCCCGATAGGATCGTCTACATTGACCACGATCAGCCAGATGGCACAGGCTGCAAGAAAAGCTGCAACCTTGAATTTGAAGTTATTCATCAGCTTTTCTTTCATCTTTACGCCTTCCCTTCAGCACAAACGAAAGCAGACTTTCATCAGACTTCTTACGATCCTGAATTTCCAAAAGCTCAGCTCTCAACTCTTCTTTTGTAATATTTCTCTTAAGCTGTCCCTCACGGGCAACCGAAACAGCACCTGTCTCCTCTGAGACAACGATTACCAGCGCATCGCTCACCTCTGTAAGTCCCACAGCGGCACGATGTCTTGTCCCCAGCTCTTTACTCAGAGAACTGTTGTCTGACAAGGGCAGATAACAGGTGGCAGCAACCACTCTGTCTCCACGCACGATGATGGCACCGTCATGAAGCGGTGTATTATGCTCAAATATATTGATCAGCACTTGTTTTGAGACGATACAATCCAGATCGATTCCTGTCTGCTCATACTCAGTCAGATGTATGGCCTGCTCCACAACTATGAGGGCACCTGTCTTGACTTTACCCATCTCAAAGGCAGCGTCCACCATACCATTCATAGTCTTCTCAGAAAAACGAGCCGTCTCCTTACTGACTTCAAAGTTTACGATTGAAGACAGGAACTCCCGCTCGCCAAGCTTTTCTAACGCCCGCCTAAGTTCCGGCTGAAATACAACGATAGCCGCCGTTGCAAGAACTGTCAGCATATTCTTGGCAATAAACAGAATGGTATTCATCTGCAATATAAATGCCACTACGATAAAGGCGCCGATCACGATGATACCGCGGATCAGCATCCAGGCCTTGGTATTCTTCACCCATAGGATCAGATGATAGATCAAATAGGTCAGAATAATGATCTCCAGTACGTCGATCACCGAAATCTTCGGCAGATAATAGCCTGTATAATTCTCAAATATATTGGAAATCCACTGTCTCACGTGTCGTCACCTCCTCTCGCTCATTTTCTATACTTACTTATTCATTCATATCCAGGTCTTTTTTAAGGCTCTGGGTCAGAAGGACCTGGTTTACATCCTCTTCTTTAGCTCTCTGTGCTTCCCGTCTGGCACGGGCTGCTCTTCTTCTTTCTTTCTCCTCAGGAGTCAATGGTTTCTTACGCTTCTTTGGCGTTTGACTATTCCCCTGTTCAGGACGTTTCTTCTTTCTTGGAGCCTCCTGCTCGCCGGAAGCGTCTCTTGCCTTTTTCTTCTTTCTCTTCGGACGCTCATCTTCATCCTCCAGATCTTCATCCAAAAAGTCACCGTCCTCAAGAGGGGCTACATTCGGGTGAAGCTTCGGAACGGCCTTCACATAGTAATAATATTCATCATCCTCAAACTGCAGGCTCTCCGCTTTCTGAAAATCAATGTTAAAGAACATGAAATCAAGGAACAGCCCTCCGATGACAGCCACAACGGAACCCAGGGCTACCATCGTCATATTGGCATCTCCGCCAAGGGTAGAACAACCAACTACATAAACGCCTGCATCAGCGATCACGCCCACAACAGTTGCCACTTTCCAGGCATGGGGGATTGGAAGTCTTCTTACAACGTAGGTCACAAGGTATGCGATCGTAAAAGCAGCGATCACGGCCCACAGGGTCTTATTGAAAGCCACGCCTTTGATATATGCCGAAATCTGCGTCATCATGCCGTCTGCACCAGCGCTCTGGATCACCGTTGCCGCACCCTTTACATAAGCCATCATATAGTAGGAAACAGCCCCAAGCAAAATGGCGATCAATGCTGCCGGTGGTGTCATCAGCGCAACGATCACAGGCAATGCAAACGGAAGCTTAAACACAAATGCCACTGCTGTCAAAAGGATCAGCATACCCATCTTCGGTGTCAGGCGAAGATAAAACACATACATAATGATAAATGCAACCGCCGTCACTGCCAACGTACCAAGGGACAGCGCATACATATGTGCCAGGATCAACGCAGTTGCCGCAAGCACTGTGATCACCGGTGGAAAGAAGGTACAGATGATCGCCAGACCGATGGCAACCACCGACTTGGAGCCTGCATGCATGAATCCGATATTCTTATTGATCATCGTAAATGTGACAAAAGCCAGCACAAACTGCGCGATCTTGTCCACAATGATCGAGTGTTTACTGTAAAATGTCTGTATTCTCTCCTGAATTGAAATCTTGTTTTCCATTACTTGCTCTCCCTCCTGTACATTCTCATCAGTTTTCCCAGATTCTGGTTATAAGCATCGATTCGTCTGGTGGCTCTGTTGTGCTTGGTGGTAAACACAATTCCTGCCATGATAAGATAAGCTACCAACACACCTATATAACCTAAAACTGCCGTTGTACCGATAGCTATGATCAATCCGGTAGACAGATCGTCTAAGATTGTCTGGAAACCCGCTAAAAGGATCAACCCCACTACCAGCGCATAACCAACGGTGACAAACAAGAAGGAAAGCAGCAAATGCATTCCCACATAATCTTTTCTGTAATATTCATTGATCTTGAAATCTTCTTTCCCCTGGGTCTGTTCATAAAGTGCAAGCCTTGTCATCAGCTTGACTCTCTTTTCGTTCACCATAAAATCAAATATCCTCTCCCCACTTTTCGTGGTTCATAAAGTTCGCCCATTTTGACGCTATTTTCATTATAGCAAATCTTAATACCCTTGTCCAATAGAAGCCGTCATAAAATAAATCCGCTCCACTCCCATTTTCCGAAGCTCTGTAGCCACCGCATCGATAGTATTACCCGTCGTATAAATGTCATCAATGATCAATACTGCATGGTACATCCTGGCACTCGTACGTTTCCGATAGTCTTTAAGTTCCTTCGATACGCGTCCGGCGGCAAATGCTTCCTGAAGATTTTTCTGTCTGCGGATCGGGTCTAACTTTTTCTGTGGGTTGGTATATTTTACGCGCCGCAGAATGGAGGTATCCACCGGAAGATTCAGCACATTTCCAATGGAACAGGCCAACAATTCCGCCTGATTGTATCCCCGGAGTCTTCGCCTTTTCCTGTGTAAAGGGACAGGAAGGAGGACATCCGGGTTCACCTCCTCTATCCATTTGTGAAGTCCCTTAGCCATCCGCTCCCCTATGACAGGCGCATAACACCTGCGGTTATGATATTTCATGCGGTAAAGGGCGTCACTCAAAGGGGATTTGTGCAGCCACAAAGCGATTCCCCTGTCATATACGTGATTTTGTTTTTTGCAATCGGAACAGTATTCCTGTTCTTTATAGCGGATGGGCTTTCCGCATTTGTAACAACGGGGGCTTTTAATCAACAGTTCCTCCATGATCTTTCTGCAGTTTTCACAGGGAATTGTTTCTGATACCTGTTCACAAAAGGGACAAGTATCCGGAAATAAAACCTTCTCCGTCAAAGAAAGGATGCTTTTTACATGGAGTTGCCGGCGGCTCCTTCTTTCTGATGCCCGCCCATTTAAAAGGACAGCAGAAAATGAACCTTTATTAAAAAGGTGTCCTCTCTTGCTGTCCTTGTTTCTTTTCTGTATCTGTATCATAAATGGATTGGATCTGGCTATAAATTCATAAAATCCCGAATCTGCTCGGACAGGGATGTGTTTCGCCTCTGCTCCTCATTGTTGGCGATCATCCCATTAAATACCTCCTCACTCCCCACAATAGTCACGCAGCGTTTTGCTCTTGTGACTGCCGTGTAGAGGAGATTTCTGTAATATAATTGGCGCGGCCCCTGCAAAAGCGGCATGACCACCGCCGGATATTCACTTCCCTGGGCTTTGTGCACAGTGATGGCATAGGCAAGCTCCAGCTCATCCAGATTGGCAAAGGGATATTTCACCTGACGTCCTTCATCAAATTCCACCGTCAGCGTCTCCTCGTAGGAATTGATTTCTTTGATGATTCCCATGTCACCATTAAAAATTCCTGTACCTGCATCCACCCGAAGACCAAACCGGGTGGTCACTTCCCATTCCAGCTGGTAATTATTCTTGATCTGCATCACCTTATCCCCTTCGCGGAACAAGCGCTCCCCCACTTCTTTCTCCGCCTTTTTCGGGTCCGGTCCGTTTAAATATTCCTGCAAAATTTTGTTCAGGCGTTCCACTCCAAGAAGACCTTTTCTCATCGGGGTCAGCACCTGTATATCGAAGGGATCTGCCTCCACATACTTCGGAAGCTTTTCCTTGATCAGCTGGATCACGATACTGATGATCACATTGGGATCCTGGCGCTTCAAAAAGAAAAAATCCCGGCTCTTATTATCCAGAGTCACCTGCTCTCCATGATTGATCTTATGGGCATTGACCACAATATCGCTTTCCTCCGCCTGGCGGAAGATTTTTGTAAGTTCCACCACAGAAAATGCACCAGATGCGATCATGTCCTTTAACACACTTCCCGGTCCCACGCTTGGAAGCTGATTGGCGTCTCCTACAAGTACCAGCCTTGTCCCCGGCAGAATAGCCATCAAAAGGGCATGCATCAACGGAAGATCTACCATGGAAACCTCATCAATGATGATCACATCCGCTTCCAGCGGATTTTCCGCATTCCTTGCAAATCCTGATGTATTTTCCTCCTCCGGATTTCCATTCACTTCCAGCAGGCGATGGATGGTCTGGGCTTCACATCCGGTTGTCTCTGTCATACGCTTGGCAGCGCGCCCGGTGGGAGCAGCCAGCAAAATATCGGCGCCTTCGCTTTCAAAAAAACGGATCATGGCATTGATGGTGGTAGTCTTTCCGGTGCCGGGACCTCCGGTCAAAATAAAGATTCCTCTCCGGACTGCCTCCATCACCGCCTCCCTCTGCATCACATCCAGTTTAAGTTCTGCATTTTTTTCTATCTTTTCAAGCCTGTGGATCAGTCCTGCCTCCGGAACCTCAAAATCCATATTCAGGTCATGGAGAAGCTTTGCCGTATTCATTTCCATATAGTAATAGTGAGCCGGGTAAATGCGAATGCCTTCCCCACTGCGTTTGATGACCACCTTCTTCTCAATGGCAAGATCCATAATGAATTTCTCAATCCCGTACGGATCAATGCCAAGCAGCGTGGAGGCGCGGTTCAGCAACACATCCTGTAACAGGAAGATATGCCCTTCCGACACACTCTGTAAAAGAGTATAAAAAATACCACTTCGAATCCGGAATTCCGAGTCCACGTGAATCCCGACCCGCATGGCGATCTCATCCGCCGTCTTAAAACCGACGCCGTCCACCTGATCTGCCATCTGATAGGGATTCTCTTCGATCACACGGTAAATACTCTGTCCATAGTGCTGGTAAATCTTCGCCGCAAGGGTAGTGCTGATCCCATAATTCTGCAGAAAGATCATAGCCTGGCGCATATCACGCTTTTCTTCCACCTGCAAGGCAATCTCTCTTGCCATGCGCTCGCTGATCCCCTTGATCTCCGCCAAACGTTCCGGCTCTTCCTCGATGATGCGGAATGTATCCTCCCGGAACTTATCAACGATTCTTCCTGCGAGGGTCGCGCCCAGTCCTTTGATGGCCCCCGACCCTAAATACCGTTCAATGGATACAAGATCCTCCGGCGTGCAAAGTTTTGAAGATTTCACCTGCAGCTGAGTCCCATAGAGTGGATGGGTCACATATTCCCCCTCCAGCTCCAAAAGAGCCCCTTCCTCGATAAAATGAAACTTCCCAACGCAGGTCAGGTCACCGTCACTATTATTCAGATTTAATACCGTATATCCGTTCTCCTCATTCCGGTATACGATGTGGTCCACATATCCCTTAATAATTTCCATGTACTGCCCAACCAAAGCGGAGCAAATCTCCTCTTTGTTCTCCTGCAATCTTTTTACATTACGTTGTTATATATTCCCTCTCAACATTCATCACCTTATTGTACAGTCCCGTACCGATAGCCACTACCTGGGCCGGATCCTGGGCAATGATGGTACTGATGCCGGTCTTCTCTTCGAGCAGTTCCTCAAGCCCCCTGAGTTTCGCTCCGCCACCGGTGAGCACAATACCACGGTCCAAAATATCCGCGCATAGTTCCGGCGGTGTCTGCTCCAGAACGGAAATGACCGCCTGCAAGATTTGCCCGGTGGTCTCCCTAAGAGCCTGTTCTGTATCATTGGAAGTGATCGTCACCATCTTTGGCATACCGGTCCCAAGATCTCTGCCCTGCACCTCCATGCTTTCATTCTCGATCAATGGATAGGTTGTGCCGATCTTAATCTTAATATCTTCAGCTGTGTGATCCCCGATCAGCACCTGGTATGTATCTTTTACATAGCGGATGATGGCATCGTCAAAATCATTGCCGGCAAGCTTTAAAGACTCGCTGACTACCACACCGCCAAGAGAGATCACCGCAATATCCGTTGTGCCGCCGCCGATATCCACGATCATGTTACCGCAGGGTTTTGTCACGTCAACGCCGGTGCCGATAGCCGCTGCCACCGGCTCATCCACCAGCACGACAGCGCTTGCTCCTGCCGCAAATCCGGCCTGCATAGCTGCATTCTTCTCCACTTCCGTGACCCCGCTTGGAATACAGATATTGATCTTAGGCTTCACAAACATATGCCGGCCCATAGCTTTTTTCACAAAATATTTCACCATCTGTTCCGTCACGGAATAATCTGCGATCACCCCATGCTTTAATGGACGCACTTCGATCAGGTTGCCTGATGCACGGGTAAGCATAAGTTTTGCCTCTTCACCGATTGCTTTGATCTCATTGCTGTCCCGGTCAAATGCAACCACCGAAGGTTCTTTTAATATGACGCCCTTGTCTTCCACATAGACAAGAATACTGGCGGTCCCAAGATCGATTCCAATCTCTGTAGCCATTAAGACTCTCCTCTCTCTAACATCTTCTTGATATAATGCCCGGTATAGGAAACGGGATTCTTCGCCACTTCCTCCGGCGTTCCTCTGGCGATCACCGTGCCGCCGCCGTCACCGCCTTCCGGCCCCATATCAATAATATAATCTGCTGTCTTTATCACATCCAAGTTGTGCTCGATGACAACCACTGTGTTGCCGTCTTCTGACAGGCGTTTCAGAATATCTGTCAGTTTATGTACATCCGCAAAATGCAGTCCGGTGGTAGGCTCATCCAAAATATAAATCGTCTTTCCCGTGCCCCGTCTGCTAAGCTCTGTTGCCAGTTTGATCCGCTGCGCCTCGCCGCCGGAAAGCTGTGTGGAAGGCTGTCCCAGACGGATGTAGGAGAGTCCCACATCGTAAAGGGTCTGCATCTTTCTCTGAATGCTTGGAATATTTTTAAAGAATTCCAACGCCTCCTCCACTGTCATGTTAAGCACATCATAAATGCTCTTTCCTTTATATTTGACTTCCAATGTCTCCCTGTTATACCGCTTTCCGTGACAGACCTCACAGGGTACATACACGTCCGGAAGGAAATGCATCTCTATCTTTAGAATACCATCTCCTGCACATGCCTCGCAACGCCCGCCTTTCACATTAAAGCTGAAACGTCCTTTTTTATATCCCTTCGCCTTGGCATCTGCCGTAGAAGCAAACAAATCACGGATCATGTCAAACACACCGGTGTAGGTAGCTGGATTGGACCGGGGCGTCCTTCCGATCGGTGACTGGTCAATGGCAATAACCTTGTCAAGCTGTTTAAGACCCAGCATATCATCATGCTTACCGGGAATGGTCCTGGCACGGTTTAAATCTCTTGCCAGCCGCTTGTATAAGATCTCGTTGATCAAAGAACTCTTGCCGGAGCCTGAAACACCGGTGACACAGGTCATCACACCCAGCGGTATGTCCACATCCATATGCTTTAAGTTGTTCTGCGCAGCTCCTTTTACCGTAAGCCAGCCGGTAGGAACTTTTCGTTCCTTCGGTACCGGGATCGTAAGTTCGCCTTTTAAGTACTGTCCCGTGATAGAATTAGGGTTTGCCATGATCTCTTCAGCAGTTCCCTCTGCAATCACTTCGCCACCGTGTTCACCTGCTCCGGGACCGATATCGATAATGTGATCTGCAGCCCGCATAGTATCCTCATCGTGCTCCACCACGATCACCGTATTGCCCAGATCCCGCAAATGTTTCAAAGTTGCCAGCAGCTTGTCATTGTCACGCTGATGCAGACCGATACTAGGCTCATCCAGGATGTAAGCCACACCTACAAGCCCGGAACCGATCTGGGTCGCCAGACGGATGCGCTGCGCTTCACCGCCGGACAGAGACCCGGTGGCTCTGGAAAGGGTCAGATAATCCAGTCCCACATCCAGCAAAAACTGTAATCTGGCATTTACTTCTTTTAAGATCTGATCACCGATCAGATGCTGCTGTTTTGTTAACTTCGTTTCATTCAGATAATTTCTGGCATTGCCGATAGAGAGATCCGTAAGCTCCGAAATATTCTTCTCCCCGATGGTCACCGCAAGAGCGTCCGGCTTTAATCGTCTTCCTTTGCAGGCGCGACATGGCGTGATCTGCATATATGTCTCATACTCCGCTTTCATGGTCTCAGAGCTGGTCTCCCGATATCTTTGTTCCATATTACGGATCAGGCCTTCAAAAGCGATATCATAGACACCCACGCCCCGCTGACCTTTGTAATGGACCTTCACCACATGACCGTTGGTTCCGTAAATGATGAGGTCGTGCACTTCCTTTGAATACTCCCTAAAAGGCGTATCCAACGAAAAACCATATTCTTCCGCCATGGCCTTCAAGGTACAATAGGTAAAGCTCTTCCCATCATTGCAGGACTGCCATCCCAGGGCTGCGATTGCCCCTTCCATGATAGAGAGACGCTTATCCGGAATCAGAAGATCCTCATCAAATTCCATCTTAAATCCAAGGCCTGAGCACTCGGGGCATGCGCCAAAAGGATTATTAAAAGAAAAACTTCTTGGTTCAATCTCGCTGATGCTGATGCCGCAGTCCGGGCAGGAAAAGCTCTGACTGAAGTTCACAGGTTCTCCGCCGATCACATCCACGATCATAAGCCCCTCTGCCAGATGCAATACATTTTCAATGGAATCGGCCAGCCGGCGTTCAATCCCTTCCTTCACCACCAGACGGTCTACGATAATCTCAATGTTGTGCTTGATATTCTTATCCAGGGTGATCTCCTCTGTCAGTTCATAGAGATTCCCGTCAATTCGTGCGCGTACATAACCGCTTTTCTTGGCTCTGTCCAAAAGTTTGGCATGGGTTCCCTTTTTGCCCCGCACCACAGGTGCTAACAGCTGGATCCTGGTGCGCTCCGGCATGGTCATGATCTGATCCACCATCTGATCCACAGACTGGCGGTTGATCTCCCTTCCGCACTTAGGGCAATGAGGCACACCCACCCTTGCATATAAAAGTCTGAGATAATCATAGATCTCCGTCACCGTTCCCACCGTTGATCTGGGATTACGGTTGGTGGATTTCTGGTCGATGGAAATAGCCGGAGACAACCCTTCGATACTCTCCACGTCCGGTTTTTCCATCTGCCCTAAAAACATACGGGCATAGGAAGACAGTGACTCCATGTACCGGCGCTGCCCTTCCGCATAAATGGTATCAAATGCCAGGGATGACTTGCCGGATCCGGAAAGACCGGTTAAGACCACCAGCTCGTTTCTCGGAATATCCAGGCTGATCCCTTTTAAATTATGTTCATTGGCTCTGCGGATCCGGATGAATTCGCCTTTTCTTTCTGCCATACAATATCCTCTTTCTGTCAAAATCTATCTGCTTACGACAATCGGCACAAAATGTTTACCGAATGCTGTTTCCATCTACTCTCTGTCATTCTTAATTTTTTTCAGTTCAATGAGCTGGTCACGCAGCATAGCCGCAGACTCAAAGTCTAACTCTGCCGCCGCCTTCTTCATCTGTTTCTGGACTTTGGCGATCAGCTTGCCAAGTTCCGCATCAGACATGGATTCCGGATCTTTCTCCATCTGTACTTCCTTAGGATCCACCTTCTTGGAAATGCTGATCAGATCCCGCACATCCTTCTTGATGCTCTTAGGAACGATGCCATGCTCTTCGTTATAAGCCATCTGGATCTGCCGTCTTCTGTCAGTCTCAGAGATCGCACGCTTCATGGAATCCGTCATCGTATCAGCATACATGATCACATGACCGTCCACATTACGGGCCGCACGTCCGATGGTCTGCACCAGAGACGTCTCGGAACGAAGAAATCCTTCCTTGTCCGCATCAATAATGGCCACCAGGGAAATCTCCGGTATATCCAGTCCCTCACGAAGAAGATTGATTCCTACCAGCACATCAAATACGTTAAGACGCATATCCCGGACGATCTCCGTCCGTTCCAACGTATCAATATCCGAGTGCAGATATTTCACGCGGATGCCCACTTCTTTCATATAATCCGTCAGATCTTCCGCCATCCGCTTGGTAAGAGTCGTCACCAGCACCTTGCTGTTCTTAGCCACTTCCTTGTTGATCTCGCTGATCAGGTCATCGATCTGCCCTTCCACAGGGCGCACGGATATCTCCGGATCCAAGAGTCCCGTAGGGCGGATCACCTGCTCCGCCCGCAACAGTTCATGGCTTGCCTCATAGGGTCCGGGGGTTGCCGAAACAAACAGCACCTGGTCGATCTTACTCTCAAACTCTTCAAAGCAAAGCGGTCTGTTGTCCAAAGCCGAAGGCAGACGGAATCCGTACTCCACCAACGTCCGCTTGCGGGATTGATCACCATTGAACATACCGCCGATCTGCGGAATAGTCATGTGGGATTCGTCGATCATCAGGACAAAATCGTCCGGCAGGTAATCGATCAGCGTGTGCTGCGGTTCCCCCTGCCGCATCCGGTACAAATGTCTGGAATAATTCTCAATGCCGGAACAAAAACCTGTCTCTCTTAACATCTCGATATCATAGTTAGTCCGCTCTGCGATCCGCTGCGCCTCCAAAAGCTTCCCTTCGCTTTTAAAAAGTTTCACCTGCTCATTAAGCTCCACTTCTATGTCAGCGATGGCCCGCTCCATATTCTCCTTGGAAACCACATAGTGGGATGCCGGAAATATGGCTATGTGACTCAATTCATTCCTGACTTCGCCTGTCAGCGTGTCAAACTCCACGATCCGATCGATCTCGTCCCCGAAAAATTCTACCCGCACCGCAAACTCGTCCGACCCTGCCGGGAAAATCTCCACCACATCTCCATGGACCCGGAAGGTTCCGCGTTTGAAATCCATCTCATTGCGCTCATACTGGATATCGATCAGCTTCCGAAGCATCTCATCCCGGTCCTTTTCCATGCCCGGGCGCAGAGATATCACCATCTCCTGATAATCAATAGGTGAACCAAGGCCATAAATACAGGACACCGACGCCACAATGATCACATCCCGGCGCTCCGAAAGAGCTGCCGTTGCCGAGTGCCTCAGCTTATCGATCTCATCGTTGATCGCAGAATCCTTGGCTATATAAGTATCAGAGGAAGGCACATAGGCTTCCGGCTGATAATAATCATAGTAAGAAACAAAATATTCCACACGATTCTCCGGAAAAAACTCCTTGAATTCGCCGTACAGCTGTGCTGCCAAAGTCTTATTGTGGGCAATGATAAGTGTCGGTCTTGACAGTTCCTGTATCACATTGGCCATCGTAAATGTCTTGCCCGATCCCGTCACCCCAAGCAGTGTCTGGCACTGGTTGCCTTCCTTGAATCCCGCCACCAGCTCCGCGATCGCCTGCGGCTGATCGCCGGTAGGCTCATATGAAGAATGCAAATGAAAAATAGACTCTGACATACATCTTCTCCTTCGTTTCTCTCGCCCCATTATAGCAGAATAAAATAGCAAAGTACAGAACAAACATTCGATTTGTTCTGCACTCTGCCTCCTTTTCTCTTATTCTGTTTATCTATCGGAATCTTACCGCATCTTCTCGTGCAGTTTCCAGACTTCTTCTGCTTCCCGCATACCATCCGTACCATTGTACTGTGACAATGAGCAAGCCGCCGAAGCCGCCGCAAATTCCATGGAGCGCTGCAGATTGTATCCCACGTACGCACCATAAAGAATGCCGGCACAATAAGCGTCTCCCGCTCCATTTGTACCTACAATATAACCATCCGGCAGATGAAGACTTTCCACCTTGACCATCTCGCCGCTTTCACAGTCATAGCCGTAATTCATCTTTGGGGAGTGGATCACTACCCAAGTGGAAACGCCCATATCCGCCATTGCTTTCAAGGCATCCAAAACGACCGCTTCATCGATGGCGCCGTCCTTTACGAGGGGAAGCCCTGTAGCCGTCATGGTTTCCATTTCATTCAGACAGCAGTAGTCCACGTAAGGCAGAGCAGCTGCCACAACCTTCCGGCCCCGTTCTCCTTCCTCAGATACCACGTCGATGGAAGTCTTCATGCCGTGCTCTTTGGCATCATGCAATATTCTGGCTCCGTGGGTGATATACTCCTCGTCCGGTCCGTCCACTGTCTTCATAAGCAGTAAATATTCCAGCTGAAAAATATCAGCATCAATCTTCTCCCAGTCGATGTAATCCTCACAGAAAGTATCGCCGGCTGCCGATCCCGTGAAGAAGGTCCGCTGCTTCGTATCTTTGGCATTCATCACCAGTGTATAGGAACTCTCGCCCTCTTCGGTTACGTTGGCCATGCTTACATTTGGGAAGCGGCCCAGTGTATCTTTGATCAGCTTTCCTCTCTCATCGGTTCCTATGATAGCCGAAACCTTTACAGGCATTTCCGGATCGATCTTCGCCAGATCCATGATGATATTGCCGGTCCCGCCTACATAATGATTCACATCTCTGACAGATACTAACATGCCTTCTCTCGGATACGTATCAATCCCGTAAAATGTATCGGCGATCAAAGTTCCTGCCACTGCAATTCCTTTTTTCATCCCATTTCTCCTAGTACTGGTTCGGTAAAATATCTCCGTCCGGTCCAAAGTGCTTTAACATAACCAGCTGCTCATATTTAGAAGTATTAGTGATAGTCACACCCTTATTAGCCGCCGGCTTTCCTACAAAGAACTCATCTGCAGTAGCCTGTCCGTAACGGATGTATGTTGGTGACTCGCAATCAAATTTGCCAATCTTTCCATGGCCCTGGATGATTACACATCCGTAAGCGCATGGGTCAGTGATCGTCACAGTTGCACCCGGCTCTACGATCAGTTCCTTAGCGCCTACAAAGTCATTGCCGTATACGATCCATTTCTGCTCATAACCCTCGCCCTGCTGTTCTGTCACAGGTCTGTGGAAATAACGCTTTCTGTAATCTGCACAGGTATTCTTCTCCCAGTCAGCCACCTCAAATATCTTCTCAATATCATGCTTGTCCTCTTCCGGCAGATAAGCGGAAAGGTCATCATAGTGGAACACTTCACCGTTGACAACATTTTCCCAAATGGCCATAACGTCCGAATTCCACTGCGGCTCATAGGTGCAAAGAGATCCCGGTGCATGCACAACGCCGGCTGCCGTGTACCATCCGGTGTCCAGCTCGATTCTCCATGCTCTTGAAAGTTCTGTAATCCTGGTGTCTCTTGTCGTATAGTCACGCAGGCGCTCGATGATCTCCTCCTTCGGAACAGAAGGATCAAATCCGAAATAACTTACCGGCATCTGTCCCAAATGCTGATTGTACTGCTTCGGGAAGAAATAATGCTCATGTTTCGGTTTAACCCCAACCTTCTCGCAGGCAGCCTCAGCATGATGGATATGATGGAACAGCGGCATATCATAATCATAAAACTTCGAATACATCGGCCATGTGCCGTACTTCTCCATCAGCTCATCGCCGATCAGATCCGCGCCAAGCTCGTCGATAAAATCCTTGAACAAAATCTTCTGGTCGGGGTCATCGTTGACATTGACAAAGCTCATGCCCTCAAATTCCTCAGCGCCTTTGGTCTCAACATGTGTGATTGATGAAAACCAACGCTCTACAATAGCGCCTCTGTCCATGCCCATTGCGTAGTAATCATCCGGGTGAAGACGGAGACGTCTTCCGGGTCTGTTAAACGGTCTTGGAACCCAGGTTGGGAGCATCTGTAAAATGCCATCGCCCTGCTCATAAATTTCTTTGATCTTGCTCATATGCTTATCCTCCTTAAATGAATATCACTGTGGGATATAAATTCTCACTCTAATAAGATTTTATGCCATTTGCTTATCGAATTCAAGGAAAAACGTTTCGCCATTTGTAAGCATCATGCCTTTGATTCGTCGTCAACGCACCAAAAAGACCGCCGGACATAATGTCCGACGGTCCTGGTTTCTTTATAGCTTACCGAAATGATCTCATGCCTTGGCCGAAATCTTACTCCTCTCCGTAAAGAGTAACAAGTTTCTTCAGGTATGCATATCTTTCCATAGCTTCCTTCTCGTTCTGAGCGAAGAGTCTGTCAGCCTTCTCCGGGTTAGCTCTCTTAAGAGCGTTGTAACGAACCTCGCCGTTAAGGAAGTCCTGATATCCCTCGTTCTTAGGCTCTTTGCTGTCGAGAGTGAACTTAGCACCCTCTGCTGCAGGATTGAAACGGAAGTTATTCCAGTATCCACACTCAACTGCAAGTGCTTCCTCTGTCATAGCCTTGCTCATACCCTTCTTGATACCATGGTTGATACATGGAGCATAAGCGATGATAAGTGATGGTCCCGGATAAGCCTCAGCCTCAGCGATAGCCTTAACTGTCTGGTTCATATCAGCACCCATAGCGATCTGTGCAACGTATACATAACCATAGCTCATTGCGATACCTGCAAGGTCTTTCTTCTTGATCTCTTTACCACCGGCTGCGAACTGAGCAGTAGCACCTGTCTTAGTAGCCTTAGATGACTGTCCGCCTGTGTTAGAGTAAACCTCTGTATCGAATACGAAAATGTTGATGTCTTCGCCTGAAGCCAATACATGGTCAACACCACCGAATCCGATATCATATGACCAACCGTCACCACCGAAGATCCACTGTGATTTCTTAGATAAGAAGTCTTTATTCTTAACAATATCCTGGCATGTAGCACACTCGCATCCCTCTAATGCTGCAACAAGTTTGTCTGTAGCATCTCCGTTAGTTGCGCCGCATGCAAATGTCTCAAGGTACTCGTTAGCTGCTGCCTTAACTTCCTCAGAAGCCTCCTCAGATGCAGCAACTGCCTCAACCTGAGCTTTTAATCTATTTCTGATTGCCTTCTGAGCAAGTAACATACCATAACCATACTCAGCGTTATCCTCAAAGAGTGAGTTGCCCCATGCAGGACCCTGACCCTTAGCATTTACTGTGTAAGGTGTAGACGGTGAAGAGTTACCCCAGATAGATGAACATCCTGTTGCGTTAGCGATGTACATTCTGTCACCAAACAGCTGTGTGATCAGCTTAGCGTATGGTGTCTCACCACAACCTGCGCAAGCGCCTGAGTACTCAAGGAGTGGCTGTTTGAACTGAGAACCCTTAACTGATTCAGGTTTGAACTTAGCAACAACTTCCGGCTTAACCTCGATTGCTGTACCATAGTCAAATACATCCTGAGAAGCTTTGTTAGCCTCAAGGTTCTCCATTGTAAGAGCGTTAGCACCCTTCTTGCCAGGACATACATTTGCACAAGAACCACATCCTGTACAGTCCATAGCAGAAACTGTCATAACAAATTTCAATCCAGGAACGCCTGTCATCGGAATTGCCTGTGTTCCTTCCGGAGCTGCTGCAAGCTCTTCCTCTGTCATTGCTACAGGACGGATAACTGCATGCGGACATACATATGCGCAGCGGTTACACTGGATACAGTTCTCTGAATGCCATACCGGGATATCAACAGCGATACCACGTTTCTCGTAAGCGGCTGCACCTGAAGGTGTTGTACCATCTACATAATCTTTGAATGCTGAAACCGGGAGGTTGTTACCTTCCTGAGAGTTAACTGCAGACTGAATGTTCTTAACGAATGCAACAACATCATCTCTTCCGCCCTTAACTTCCGGTGTAAATAATCCCTCGTCAGCTGCTGACTTCCAAGAATCCGGAACTGTAACCTCAACTACCTGCTGAGCGCCGGCGTCGATTGCGTCATAGTTCATCTGAACGATCTTGTCACCCTTACGTCCGTAAGTAGCCTTAGCTGCCTTCTTCATAAGGTCAATAGCTTCTTCCTCCGGAATGATAGCTGCCAGTTTGAAGAATGCTGACTGAAGTACTGTATTGATACGCTGTCCAAGACCGATCTCTTTACCGATCTTGATACCATCGATGGTGTAGAACTTGATGTTGTGATCAGCGATGTAAGCTTTTACCTGTCCCGGTAAATGTGCCTCTAACTGCTCTGCATCCCATGGGCAGTTCAGAAGGAATGTACCGCCGTCAACCAGCTCCTGAACCATGTTGTACTTGTTCATGTAAGCAGGATTGTGACATGCAACAAAGTTAGCCTGATGGATCAGGTATGTAGACTTGATCGGGCTCTTACCGAAACGGAGGTGAGACATTGTAACACCGCCTGACTTCTTAGAGTCATAATCAAAGTAAGCCTGAGCATACATATCTGTGTTATCACCAATGATCTTGATAGAGTTCTTGTTAGCACCAACAGTACCGTCTGCTCCAAGACCCCAGAACTTACAGTTGATCGTTCCTTCCGGAGTAGTAACAAGTGCAGGACCTGTTGTAAGTGAAAGACCTGTTACATCATCGTTGATACCGATCGTGAAACGAGCTTTGTCCTCATTGCCAAATACAGCAACGATCTGTGCAGGTGTTGTATCCTTAGAACCAAGACCGTAACGTCCACAGTTGATCTTAACTGAATCGAACTTAGATCCCTTAAGAGCTGAGACAACGTCCAGATATAATGGCTCGCCCTGTGCTCCAGGCTCTTTTGTTCTGTCAAGAACGTTGATAACCTTAGCAGTCTCAGGGATAGCATCGATAAGTGCCTCTGCGCAGAATGGTCTGTAAAGACGAACTTTAACAACGCCGACCTTCTCGCCTGCAGCTACCATATAATCGATCGTCTCTTCGATCGTGTCACATACAGAACCCATAGCAACGATAACCTTCTCTGCATCCGGTGCTCCATAGTAGTTGAAGAGCTTATAGTTCGTACCGATCTTAGCATTAACCTTGTCCATGTACTCCTGTACGATAGCCGGCATAGCATCGTAGTATGGGTTACATGCTTCTCTTGCCTGGAAGAAGATGTCAGGGTTCTGAGCAGAACCTCTCTGGCATGGGTGATTTGGATTCAATGCATTGTTCCTGAATGCATCGATAGCGTCCATATCTACCATATCCTTCAGATCTTCATAATCCCACATCTCGATCTTCTGAATCTCGTGAGATGTACGGAATCCGTCAAAGAAGTTGATAAATGGAAGCTTACCTTTCAGTGCTGAGCAATGAGCAACAGGTGTTAAGTCCATAACTTCCTGAACACTTGACTCGCAAAGCATTGCAGCACCTGTCTGACGACAAGCATATACATCTGAGTGATCGCCGAAAATTGAAAGTGCGTGGCTTGCAATTGCACGAGCAGAAACGTGGAACACGCCCGGTAACTGCTCACCGGCTACCTTATAAAGGTTCGGAATCATAAGAAGTAATCCCTGAGAAGCTGTAAATGTGGTTGTAAGTGCACCAGCTGCCAAAGATCCGTGAACAGCTCCTGCAGCACCAGCCTCAGACTGCATCTCTGTAACCTGAACTGTCTGGCCGAAGATGTTCTTTCTGCCTTCAGTAGCCCACTCATCTACGTGCTCAGGCATAACTGATGATGGTGTGATCGGGTAAATAGCAGCAACTTCAGTATACGCGTAGGAAGCGTGAGCTGCAGCTTCATTACCATCCATGGTCTTCATTTTTCTTGCCATAATGTATAATCCTCCCTTGAAAAATAAAAATGTACACAAATTTACATATACAATCATTATAATTCAGGGGCTTTTAAAAGTCTAGAAAAAAGAAAGGCTGCCTTTGTTCATTTTTACAAACAAAAAGAGCCCCTTTCATTCTTCACCTCGCTCTATGCAACGCCGGGGGAATAAAAGATGACTCTCCTCAAATTTTTTCTTTATTTTTTTATTTTTATCGGACCTTCTCTTTTCGCCAAAGGGAAATCCGCATGGACAAGATCCACACAAAAGCCACCACAAATAAAGTGGCTGCCAGAAGTTCTGATACCTTCACATCCATTCCCGGAAGCAAAAGGGAATCTGTTCTGAGCCGCTCGATAAAGAAACGCAGAAAACCGTAGCTTCCCAGATAAAGAAGGAACATCTCCCCGTCAAACTTCTTGTGATAACGGAACAAAAGCAGCAGAAGCAGGATCAGAAGGCATCCTGCCGACTCGTACAGATAAGTGGGGTGCACCTGAATATATGTAATCCCCTCTTCTACCACCTGATTCGCCTTCATAAGCTCTGTCACATCCCCTGCCCGCACCGCAGAAAGAGGCAGTTTCATGGCAAAGAGACCATCCGTATACTCGCCGAAAGCCTCCCGGTTGAAAAAATTCCCCCAGCGGCCGATAGCCTGTCCGGTCACAAGGCCCATGCCTGCCGTGTCTACCAAAAGACCGAAAGAAAGCTTCTTGACTTTTGAAAACACCAGCACCGTAAGCACAGCTCCGATCACGCCACCATAGATGGCAAGCCCGCCCTGGCGGAGATTGATGATGCTAAGGATGTCACCTTTATACTGCTCCCAGGAGAAAGCCACATAGTATGCTCTGGCGCCGATCACGCCAATCACCACCGCATACATTGCCAAGTCCAGATATGTATCCGGATTCTGCCCCGTCCGCTTCGCCTCCATAGAAGCAATGGCTACGCCGGCTACGATGCCAAGTCCGATCACGATTCCGTAATAGGCAATGGCAAATCCGTGTATGGAAATATTTTTACCCACATGGGACAGATAGACTCCCAGGTGAGGAAATGCAATCGAATAATCCATAGCTAACCTCTTACGCCGCGTTCTTATACATTAAACAGAAACTCAATGATATCGCCATCCTGTACTACATACTCTTTTCCTTCGGTGCGCTGCTGGCCTTTCGCCTTCACAGCAGCATAGTCAAAGCCCGCATCCGAAAGATCGCCGTATCCGATCACCTGAGCGCGGATAAAGCCTCTTTCAAAATCCGAATGGATCTTGCCTGCTGCCTGGGGCGCCTTTGTCCCCTTGCGGATGGTCCATGCGCGGCATTCTTTCTTTCCGTCAGTCAGAAAACTGATCAGTCCAAGGAGATCGTAGCTTGCCCGTACCAGACGATCCAGTCCCGACTCAGAAAGGCCAAGATCCTCCATGAAAATCTGGCGGTCCTCCTCCTCAAGCTCTGCTAACTCCTCCTCTGTCTTGGCGCAGATCGGGATCACCTGGGCGCCTTCCATATCAGCACGCTCTTTCACCAGCTGGTAATAAGCATTGGACTCAGGGTCAGCCACGCCGTCATCATCCATATTGCAGGCATAAATGATGGGCTTCATGGAAAGCAGTCCCATCTCCTTTAATGCCAGCTGCTGCGCCTCATCTTTCTCATCAAATTCGAAAGTTCTGGCTGAAAGACCTTCTTCCAAATGAGCAGACAAAGGTGTGAGCCATGCCACTTCTGCCTTTGCCTCCTTATTGCCGGTCTTAGCTGCTCTTGCCAGACGATTCAACCGATTCTGTACCATTTCATAGTCGGATAAAATGAGTTCCAGATCGATGCACTCCATATCCCCTTTCGGATCTACCGGCACAGCCTTGGTGGCGTCCTCAACCACATGGGTAATATTGTCATCGTCAAAACAGCGGACCACGTGTACGATTGCCTCGCACTCACGGATATGCCCTAAAAATTTATTGCCAAGCCCCGCCCCTTTAGAAGCTCCCTTTACCAAGCCTGCAATGTCTGTAAATTCTACGACTGCAGGTGTCTTCTTCAACGGTTCCCAGATCTCACAAAGCTTATCCAGTCTCTCATCCGGCACGGCAACGATACCCGTATTAGGCTCGATGGTGCAGAACGGATAGTTGGCCGCCTGGGCATTGGCTGTTCCTGTGATAGCATTAAAAAGTGTACTTTTTCCGACATTCGGAAGTCCTACAATACCTAATTTCATTATTTTTTCTCCTTAAAGTTCTTTATTTTACAGGTTTTCCTCAATTTGCGATTTCGAGTCCTATTAGACAGCAGAATTTATCTACTTTCAGTTAATTGTTTACCCTCAATTTCTTTGTTAATTTCGGATGCAACAGATGCAAACAGCATTTCTAAATATGCGTCCGGATCCGAATAAGTATCCTGGCGCTCACCAAACTCGTTTAGTTGATTAATCAATCTTCTAATCGGGGTTTGATGTTCGATGACATTCAAATACACACCAACTTTTTCATTGTACATACCATCATATGCAGGCATATTGTTATATAAATAGTTTTCGTAATATGATATAACACCTTGTGACCATAGCAGATAGATAGAATTTACAATTTTTCTTCCCACATCCGACTCGGCATTTATAAACGCATTATTCTCATCGCCATAATACAATCGATCAATACTAACCTTTAATGCTTTTGCTATCTTAGCTGTTGTAAAGAGGTTTGGTGTTTTCTTTCCATTCTCATACTGACTTAGGATTGTGTTGGAAAAATCACATTTATCAGCCAATGCCTGTTGCGACAATCCCTGTGACAATCTTACGCTTTTTATATTTTTTCCAATATTTTCTTCGTAATTCATATTAGTTCTTTCTCCTATATCATCTAGTATATCATGCTTTACCGAAGAGTCAATTATTTCTCCGAACGGTAAATACTATTAAACCACACATAAAATCCGACTTTATCCATATAGATATCATCTGATGCAAATAATCATTGCCTAAAAAGGGAAATTTTTTACATTAAAAAACAGTGCGATACTGATACCGTAATAAAAAGCACTGGGCCCATGTGTTTAAAAATTCTTTAACAAAAAAGGAGGGATAAACACATGAAGAGTGTTTACACACCGCAGCCACGTACTGGCTGCAAAGACATCTGGAATGCATTTATGGTAAAAGAAGCTTCTTTCGACGTCGGAAGCGACATGCCGATTTGCATTTCAACAGACCTTATCCCAAAGTCATTCATTTCATTTGAAGATGCAAAAGCAATTTATAGAAAGGAGATGAGAAAGAATAACAACGACTTCTTTATTGATAGCTTCATCGTTTTCTACCTCGATGATCACAAATTCGACGGAAAACGAACCAGCATATGGACTTACCCAAACAAAGCACTGATGATCATCCGCCATTTTGCAGGAATCGTCACACCGGACTTTTCTACTTTTGCAGACTTTCCTGATCCAATCAAACGGTACAACACCTATCGCATGCGCGCATTCGGATGTTGGATGAACACGCTAAATATTCCTGTCATTAACAATGTGCGTTGGGGAACATTTGAAACTTGGGGTTACTGTTTTGCCGGTATACCTAAAGGAAGTACCGTTGCTATTGGATCTGTTGCAAGCGGAATACGAAAACTAAATAATCGTCCTATCTTTGAAGAAGGTCTTAAGAAATTGATTACTGTTATAAACCCTAGAAAAATCATCTTTTATGGTTCTGCTAATTATGCTTTCATTCAGAACCTCCGTGAACAAGGAATTGAAATCATTTCTATTCCAAGCAAAACCAGTCAGGCATATAAGGAGGTTCGAAAATGAGCAAATCAAACAGTGGACATTTTAGTGGTACCGGCGGCGCTAAATTATCAAGGTATACTCTTGGCATCCATTCTAAGCTCACAAAACCTTCAGAAAGTGATATCATAGCAAGTAGAGTAAAAGGGCTTGATTTACGTGAGCATCCATCTAAGTATAAGCAATTATCTTCTAAAAAAATGACGGCATTACGCAAGAAAAAACAAGCTCGCACAATGACGCAATTGGAATATAAAACTTATGAGTCAAACAAGCGGCTTTCAGCAAGGCGTGATGAAGGTGTGAAAGCATTTTGGCGCCAAGAGAGGCAACGCATTAAAAACGATGCTCCAACCTCTCGCGATTGGACTCCGCAACAAATGCATGACATTCTCCATCGTAAAAAGCCAAAAGAGAACGGAAAAACATTACACGCTCACCACACCTATAGTGTTTCCAGATATCCGCACTTAGCAAATCGTGGTGAAGTACTTTTCCCTGCAACTTTCAAGGAACATTTATACGGATGGCATGGAGGGAGCTTTAAAAAATCTCTACCAGGAAAACCTCTTAACGCTAAGAAATTACACAAAAAGAATCAGAAGCACACGAAACTACAGAATACAAAATTGGAACAGTACAAGGAGATAATCAAATGAAATTTAACGAAGAAAGGGACCTTGGGATTAAAATCACCCAATATGAATCTCTGCCAAAATGCATTAGCATTATCAGAAATTACAGAAGTGATTCCATGGGATTGATCAAATCCGAAATTGAATCTAACGATTATATATTCGTCTGTGATTTTGCGGATACTCTAAATATTAAGCAGCTACTCAAATGCAGTGATGATTTAACAGAAATCGGCTGTACTCTCCAGATACAAGATGGTGATGAAGTGATTTCTCGTGAAATCATTCTAAACATCCTTCAATCACATAAAGAGATTCACGAAGAAACACTTGCAGCAATTGACGCCGAAGTCGGTGAGAACAAAGAGGGCGTCATTTAATATCAATACTTATCAAATAAAAAGCCCGCCCAGGGTCGTCAATCGACAAATCCATCTTCTATGCCATTGACCTTTCCCGGTTCATCTTCTTAAACTTATCCCACGATCTCTCTGTAATCCGCCGGCAAGAACCGGTGATAGGTCACATGGCATCCCTCATCTTTAAAACAGTAGTAGTATGGATCAGGTCCTTCCTCAAAACGGATCATCACATCAAATTCTGCGCCCTCAAGTTCACAGATCTCGCAATCAGAGGATTGCGCTTTAAACAATTCCTCTATCTGTGCAAGCGTTGTCCCATGCCTGCTCATCAGATCCACCAGTTTTCCGATGAATGCATCCGGTTTCATCAGAAGATGGACCTGTTCTGCAACCCGGCCATCAAGTAAGAAGCAGAATCTGTCTTTTTTGTGCGACACAGTGACGCCGCCGTACCGTTTTTTCAAATATTTCGGGAACCCTTCAAGTGCCGCCTGCATTTCTTCTGCATCCATGTCTGCATCAAAGAAATGATTAAGCGATGTCAATGGATAATAAAGTCCCATTTCGCCCTTCTCATAGCCCAGTTTTGCCTGCGCCTCTTCTGCCATATCCACCAGGGCGTGCATCAGCTTCCCATAGGGCTTGTAATACCGTTCTGGTCCCGCTGTCAGATCACGTACCACTTCACCTGCGATGGTAAGCCCTGCCACTGAGGGCACCCAGGCCACGCTCCCGGGAGCCACCTTTCTCTCCCCTGCTTTCGTCTCTCTTTTCACAGGGATCTCCTCTGAGTAGACTACTTTTAAATTCTTAATGCCTCGATTTTTCAGTTCCCTTCGCATTACTTTTGCCAAGGGGCACACGTTGGTTTTGTAGATATCGGCCACTTTAAAGCCGGAGGGGTCCAGTTTATTTCCCGCACCCATACTGCTGATCACGGGAACGCCTGCCTCCTTCGCTCTCATGATGATAGCGATCTTAGCCGTCACCGTGTCCACCGCATCAACCACATAATCGTATTCCGAGAAAGGAAATGTATCTGCATTCTCCGGCAGAAAAAACAGATTTCTTACATTTACTTCTACGCTTGGGTTAATGGACTTCATACGCGCTGCCATCACCTCTGTCTTATACTTTCCTATGGTATCTATTGTGGCTATGATCTGGCGGTTCATGTTGGTGATATCCACCACATCCTTGTCGATCAGATCAAAAATACCGATACCGCTCCTTACCAGTGCCTCGCAGACATATCCGCCTACACCGCCTACGCCAAATACAGCCACCCTTTTTTTTGCAAGACTTTCAACCGCCTCTACTCCCAATAGCAAACCCGTTCGCTCAAACTGTTCCTGCATAATGTATCTCCCGTCTTTATGTCAAATGAATCAATCCTGTCACTCTGCTGTATTGTAAAAATTCATCTATATTATTCTACAGTCCCGTGAAATTTTCAAATGGTAATGTCCTATTTCTCATTTTGTGATATGATACAAGAAGGTTCTGAAAAAATACAGTCCTCACAAAATGCCGGACATCACACATGGCATTTGTGCAATCAGATAATATCGGAGGTATGAAAATGAGTATTCAAACTTGTGTTATTTTGGGGTGTCTTGCCACAGTAATCTGCACGGTCCTTCTTTATATTTTGGTCTTACCCAAGAGTAAAGACGGCAATTTAAACGGATTTTTCCAGTTTTTACATGACTTTTTCCACTTTAAGAAATTGTATATCGAAGCTGTTCTCCGCTTCTTCTATGTGCTTTCCACAATGGCTTGCATCTGTATCGGTTTCTTTATGATGTTCGGAAAGATCGATCTGTTTTACTATTCAACTTACACATTTGGTTACGGGCTCGCCATTCTGATCGTTGGTCCGATCGTAACCAGATTGTCTTATGAGCTTATGATGCTTACCATCCTGCTTGTCAAGAATGTGATCGAACTAAACGGAAAGGTCGGAAAGCCTTCTAAAGATTCTGTTACATTTGCTGATGCTGACAGTGCAACCGACAAGTTCTCAAAATCAGCTTCTAAAGCAGCCGCAAAAGCGCAGGCACAGGCCCAGGCACAGCGGGAGGCTTATGAAGCGCAGAAAGCTGCTAAAGCAGAAGCAGAACGTCAGGCTGCTGAAGCTGCAAGAGCTGAGGCTGAGCGTCAGGCTGCTGAAACAAAAGAACCGGAAGCACAGACTTACACTTATGAAGTGCCTATGCCGGCTTCACAGGAAGCACCGACATCAAATGTCACTCTCCCTGCAGAACCGGAGGCTGCAGCACCCGCTGCTAAATTCTGTCCTTCCTGCGGTTCAAAAATAGGTGAAAACGCTAAGTTCTGCACGAAATGCGGAATGAAATTATAAGATTTACAGATGTGAAATCGTTAAAAACCGGATAAGACAAAAAACCGAGCAGTTTCAGTCTATTGAAACTGCTCGGTTTTTAATTGCAATCAATTAACAACATCTCTGTTTCGGTTTATTCTAAACCTCAACACCATTCTGAGCCATGAACTCTACGATCTTCTCATATGGCTGGATAGAATTCTGTGCACCAAGTCCCATAGATGTCATAGCACCACAAGCATTACCAAACTGGAGCGCTTTCTTGGTGTCATATCCATTAGCTACACCGTATGCAAATCCGCCGTGGAATGAATCGCCTGCTGCCGTTGTATCAACAGCTTTGATCGTAAATGCAGGAACACTCATAGCCTCATCAGCTGTTGCATAATAAACACCCTTCTCACCCATGGTGATGACCAAAGTCTTAACGCCTTTAGAGAAGAACCACTCAGCCGTTTTCTTCTTCCAGGTCTCAATATCCATCTCTGATCTCAGGATGCCTGTATAAACCTCAGCTTCCGTCTCGTTGGGTGTGATGTAATCTACATAACTAAAGATTTCCTCCGGAACTTCCATTGCCGGTGCCGGATTCAAAACGGTAGGAACACCTGCCTCATGTGCAATCTTAAGAGCGTAGATAGCCGCATCTAAATTGATCTCATTCTGTGTAATGAAAATGTCAGCCGACTCAATCTCAGCTCTTGCCTTGTCAATGATATCAAGGCCGATCTTCTGGTTTGCACCCGGAGCATATACCAGTGTGTTATCACCATTGTCATCAACTGTGATCTGTGCGCATCCGGTAAGAACTGTGTCAGATACATTAATGTAAGTGCAATCGATTCCTTTTGATTTCATAGAAGCGAGTACAGTCTCACCCTGCATATCTGTTCCAACCTGGCCTACCATCTTGGTATCAAGTCCCATCTGTGCACACTGGATTGCCTGATTAGCTCCTTTGCCGCCACCAAACATTCCTACTGAATATCCGAATACTGTCTCTCCAAGTCTTGGTAAACGCTCACAACTTGCAGTGATATCCATATTGATACTTCCAACTACAACTGCTTTCTTGCTCACAACATTGTCCTCCTCATTTATAGCACATATCGTGCTTTTGTTCTTTTTCCTAACTTTCATCTTATCGGAGCACTCTTCTTTTGTCAAGGAAAGTGCCATTTAAGAAGCCATTTTATTTGTACATTTTTGCCATGAATTTTTGTTTTTTGCCATTTTTTCTGTGCAAAATATGATATACTAATATAGGAATGTTATGTGAAAGGAGAATTGTCTATGAAGATTCTTTTAAAAGACAGAATGTTCTCTGAAAAAGAGCAGTTATTTATCGACAATGGTGAGCTCAAAGCCTACATTTTCCGCTATGACAGCGGTGTATGCGCTGTTAAGCTTGTCAATTCCAAAGGATATATCACCGTTCTTCCGTATCAGGGACAGATGGTCTGGGACGCTGTATTTGGCGGCCGCTCTCTTACCATGCAGAATGATTGCAAAGAGCCGAAATTCCGGCCACATTTCCGTGACACTTACGGATGCTATGTTATGCACTGCGGAATCCTTCGTATGGGATGCCCTTCTGAGCAGGACGATCACGCCCATCACGGTGAGCTTCCGTATGTAACTTACGATAAAGCTTCCATTGTGACCGGAACGGATGAAAAAGGTGAATACATTGCCGTAACGGGTACGTATGAATACTACAAGGTATTTGACAATCATTACGAAGCCCGCCCCATGACTAAGCTTTACGCAGGTTCTACGCTGATCGATATCATTTTGGAGATTGAGAACAAGGCTTCTGCGCCGATGGATCTGATGTACCAGTGTCACATCAATAATGCTACAGAGGTCGGTGCCAAGGTTTACCAGACTCTGCCATGGGATGATGAACACATGATTGCCCGCACATCCATCCCACAGTACAGTGATGTGGATCCTCGTTTTGTGGATCTCCTTGGGCGTGTGCAGGAAGATGTTTCCGCCACCCGTGTGATCGGTGAAGATGACGTCTATGATCCGGAGATCGTTATGTTCTTACGCAATCCGGTGAAAGATGCGAACGGTCATGTACATTATGTCTATCAGCACACCGATGGCACAGCAGACTATACCACATATGATGCCAACATTTTGGATCATGGTGTCCGCTGGATGGTACATCACGCTGACTGGCATGCTATGGGCATGGTTCTCCCGGGAACTGCAGAACCAGAAGGATATACTGCTGAGCTTGCCAAAGGTAACGTGAGAAAGCTTCCCGGCAAGCAGACCTGGCGGTCCCTTATCACTGCCGGTTATCTTACCAAAGATGAGGCAGAAGAAAAGATTGCAATGATCAAAGACATTATGGGAGAAGAATAATGAGCAGAATTGAACAGATTTTTAAGAATAAAAAGCCTATCATCGGCATGGTTCATCTTCGTCCGCTCCCGGGCTCTCCTCTCTATGACCCGACAGTCATGGATATGAACAAGATTTTGGAGATCGCCGTAGAGGAAGCAAAGATGTTAGAGGCAGCCGGTGTAGACGGTGTGCAGGTGGAGAATATGTGGGATATCCCATATCTTACCAGCGAGAAGATCGGTCCGGAGACCATAGCTGCTGTCGCAGTCGGCGTACATGAGGTGGTTAAGAATGTTTCTATCCCGGTCGGCGCCGAGATTCACATGAATGCTGCCGACAAAGCGATCGGCTGCGCTGTTGCAGGGGGAGCACAGTGGGTACGTGTCTTTGAGTGGTGCAATGCATTTATCTCACAGTCCGGTTACACGGAAGCACTCGGCGGTCAGCTGGCTCGTCAGAGAAGCATGCTGAAAGCAGAGGATATCGCTTTTCTCTGCGATGTCAATGTAAAGCACGGTTCACATTTTATCATCCACGACCGTTCTGTTGAAGAGCAGGCTATGGATATTGAAGCCCAGGACGGCGACGCTGTGATCGTTACCGGTTTTGACACCGGAATGCCACCGAGTGTAGATAAGGTTGAGGCCTGCAAAAAGAAGGTTTCTCTTCCGATTTTCTTAGGCTCAGGCTTAACAGTCGAGAATATTCCTGAACTTCTCGGAGCGGCTGACGGTGCGATCGTGGGCAGTTACTTTAAGCAGGGCGGCAACTGGAAGAATCCGGTGGACGAAGCCGCAACCGCACGATTCATGCGCGAAGTAGAGAAACTTCGTTAATGATATAAAACCAATATTTTAATATGGAGGGAAATTATTATGAAAAATTATCCGGCAATTGGTATCAGACCAATCGTTGACTCACGCCGTATGGGAATCCGCGATTCTCTTGAGGGTAAAGTACGTGAGCTTGCAGAGGCTGCAAAGGCTCTGATTGAGGAGAATGTATTCTACGCAGACGGAACACCTGCTAAGGTTGTCATTTTTCCTGGCTCTATCGCAGGCGGTGAGGAAGCTGCACAGTGTGAGGCTTACTTCAGTACACAGAATGTATGTGCTACCTTATCTGTAACCCCTAGCTGGTGCTATCCGCTTGAGACTATCGATCTGAACCCAATGACGATCAAGGCAATCTGGGGATTCAACGGAACAGAGAGACCGGGCGCTGTTTATCTGGCTGCCGCTCTTGCTGCTCACAATCAGATGGGACTTCCTTGCTATTCTATCTACGGACGTGATGTTAAAGATATGGAAGACAAGAGCATTCCTGAGGATGTTGCTGTTAAGATCCTTCGCTTTGCCAAGGGCGCTCTTGCAGTTGGCCAGATGAGAAATAAATCTTATGTTGGATTCGGTGCTGTTTCCATGGGTATCATGGGATCCTTCCTTGATCCTTCATTCTACATCAAGTATCTTGGCATGAGACCGGAGTGGGTTGACATGACAGAGATCCTTCGTCGTATGGACTATGGTATTTATGATGAGGAAGAATATGAAAAGGCTCTTGCATGGGTTAAAGAGAACTGCAAAGAGGGTGTTGATCCTAATGCTTATCTTGGAAGAACAACACCGCATACAGCTGAGCAGAAGGAAGCTGACTGGGAGTTCTGTGTAAAGCTTACTCTCATCATCAAAGATATCATGCAGGGCAACCCGAAGTTAGCTGACAAAGGCTGGGTTGAGGAAGCACTTGGACGTAATGCATTATTTGCAGGTTTCCAGGGACAGAGAATGTGGACCGATTACAAGCCAAACGCTGACTTTACAGAGGCTATTCTTAACTCTACATTCGACTGGAACGGCAAACGTCCATCTAACGTATTTGCAACAGAGAATGATAACTTAAACGGACTTGCAATGTTATTTGGAAACCTTATCACCGGTAAGGCATCCGGCTTCTCAGACATCCGTTGCTACTGGAGCCCGGAGGCTGTTGAGCGTGTAACAGGTTGGAAACCGGAAGGACTTGCTTCCGAAGGATTTATCCATATGATCAACTCAGGTTCTACCTGTCTTGACGCTACAGGCGCTTCAAAAGATGAGAATGGCAATGGCGTTATGAAGCCATGGTACGATATGACAGATGAGGATATCAAGGCATGTCTGGATGCTACAGACTGGTGTCCTGCAGAGCTTTGCCAGTTCAGAGGCGGCGGCTTCTCTTCTCACTTCAAGACTGATGCTGTTATGCCGCTGACAATGGTTCGTGTGAACTTAATCGATGGTGTTGGACCTACACTTCAGATTGCTGAGGGTTCTACTGTTGTTCTTCCTGAGGATGTACACAACAAGATCGATCAGAGAACAGACCCGACATGGCCAACAACATGGTTCGTTCCTCGTACAACAGGCGAAGGAGCATTCCGCGATGTTTATTCAGTAATGGCTAACTGGGGAGCAAACCACGGTGCATTTATCCATGGTCATGTAGGAGCAGATCTTATCACTCTTGCTTCTATGCTTCGTATCCCGGTTGTAATGCACAACGTTGACGAGAAAGATATTTTCCGTCCACATTCATGGTCATCATTCGGAACAAAAGACAACGAAGCTGCTGATATGGCTGCATGCAAGGCATACGGACCACTTTACGGCTAAAAATATTTAATACTATACAGAAAGGCTGCCCCGTGAGGGCAGCCTTTTTTGCGCTGGCAGCGAGTCAAAGACATGACGAAAAGCGTCGATGACCTTGATGAGGGCATACATTTTCAGAACACGGCTGGAAGCCCCTTCTGATAAGGCACAGCAGTCAGTGATACGTACAAAGGGAGCCTATGATTCTGCGACGGCAGAACTCAAAAACTGCTTGATAAACGTGACGCTCTCAAACGGGATGAGATCATGGCTGCGGTTGTAAAAAGCAAAAAAAGCTATGACGAGATCATGAAATTTCTGGCAGAGGACGCCTGAAAATCCATTGGTAAAAATGACGAAGAAATCGCCCCGATTCTGCTGAACCGGGGCGAGAATTATTTTAGGTAGAAAAATCACTAGAAGTTAACAATATCCGGTGCATAGGTCTATGTGAGTAAGAACACTCAAAAATCACGGTACCGTGATATAAAGCCAAGTGTACAATTCTGCGAAGGTGTCACAAAAATATATGACATGAATCAATTATTTAAAAAACTGCCGTATGAATTAAAAAAATGATTTTCATTTACAAGCTTGTTTGTGTCCTACAATAATTTCATTTTGCGCATTTTAATATCAATGATTTCTCCCCAATTATCCAGAACGAGCTGACCCAGCTCAGGGTCGTAACGTTTCCCCAGGTTCTGCTCGATTTCTAGGCGGCAGTCATCCCAGCTAATGCCGGGGCGGAAGCTTCGGGGGCTGGTCATGGCCTCTATGGAATCACACAGAGCCACGATACGGGCACCAATCTCAATCTCTTCCCCTTTTAAGCGATCCGGATAGCCCAGGCCGTCCCAGCGCTCATGATGCTGCAGGATAATGCGAGCTACACTTTCCATGCCGACAGCCCGCTCTACGATAGAGCTGCCTATGATGGCGTGACGCTGCATGGTAGCAGTTTCTTCCGGGGTCAGATTCCCGGGTTTCATCAGGATGTTGTCCGGGATAGAAATATTGCCCAGATTGTGCAGAAGAGCCGCCCGCTCGATAATGGGAATCTCCTCTTCCGGAAGGCCAGCTTTCTCTGCCAGAAATACAGCCAGGGCAGCCACGCGAACGGAATGTTCTGCCGTGTTGGCATCCCGTGCATCTGCTGCCTGGACGATACCATTTAGCACTTCCTGTAGGCTGCCTTCTCTGCCAACGGCTGCGCCTTCCCGCTTCATGCGGTTTTTATTTCTATACATATTATTGTCTGCTTCCTGTTTCCAGTCGGAGACAGACTTAACCAATCCTTTTTCATCGTACAGATAACTGCTGCCGACGGCGAAGGAAAGCTTATATTCCATATCTTCATTGCAGCGAGCCGATTCCTCATGCAAAGCATTCGTGTACCAGGCAGGACTATGGTCCGCATCATCCATAACTACCGTGAACTCATCACCGCCGATACGGCTGATCAGGGCACAGTCTCCAAAAACGTTCCGCAGGCAATCAGCAGCGGTACAGATCAGGATATCTCCTGCCTGATGACCGAAGTGATCGTTCACTATTTTTAATCCATTCAAATCCAACATCAGCAGCAGGGCATTGGGATGGGCGGCAGCATTGTCAACCACCTCGTGCAGATAATCATCAAATACCCGTCGATTGGACAGACCAGTCATGGCATCTGTATAGGATAAAGTCTCCAGGACCTGCGTCCTGGCTTCTTTTTCATTCTGAATACGAACCTCATCCCGGTGCTCCAGTAAAACGATCCATTCCACTACCAGATGGAAGACGAACATACCTGACAGGGTGAGTACGCGATAAATGGTGCTTCCGAAGAACCAGTAGAGCACGACGGCAAGGACTGCAAATACAGTCAACACAATCATATCGCGATAATACATGCGAAGGAAGCGGTTCTTTGTTTCCTTCAAAGCAGCATGCAGCATCAACAGGCAGGAAAGCAGGGTGAGAAACATCAGTACGTGGGTCACCAGGACCATATTCTGCAGAGGAATGATCCCTGCGGCGGACAGGATCGTCTGCACGACCAGGTTCAGTCCCAGCAGAAGGAACATGAGATTAACGGCCGGATTTCTCTTACCGCTGATGGAGAAACATTGCATCAAAACCGGTACCGGCAGCAGCATGAAGGCATAGTAACAGATAATGGCTGCCACCTCCAAACGCATGCCGAGGAACATATACAGACCTGTGTCTGTGACAGCCCATAGGAAGCCGTCAATCAGAAAAAACAGTAAAGCCGCCAGGCGCACACCACGGCTGACAAAAGCCTGGAAGAAAATACTGGAGAACACTACGACAACTGTAAGGAGAATCAGAAGGGCTAGTAGAATAGCTGTTCCCACATTTTCTGAGAGCATGTATCTCAGTAATCCCAAACTGGTGCCAAGCACAACACGAGGCCTTGTGACATTACCTTCTGAAGTCGGCGTGATCGTAAGCTGCAAAGTCCCATCCTCAGAGCATTCCGGCAGGTCGACAAGGACCATACCGCTGACCTGCAGGATTTCGGAAAAGTCTTTCGGAGTAAGTACGCACAATTCCTCGCCATTTAAGGACAGGCTTACGGTCTGTCCATTGTTCCACAACAAAATAGCACAATTCGAAAGTTCTCCTGCGGGCAAAGTAAGGGTGTAAACACGATCTCCGTCAGCGGTAGATGGACCTTCGGTCCAATCTTCCAGTTCACGGTTGGTGACAGGAGTCACCTGGTGCATCGCCGGCAAAGTAGAAACACTATGAAAAATGCCAAACAGAACCATAGCAGCTGCAAACACACCTAACAGGGCATTGAGCCAGCGCATGTTCTTACGTGGTTTTATTTTCATCTACTCCTCCTTTCCCTTGCGGCTTCCATATAATATCCGTTCGTATGATCTACCTTTTTCCTTAAGCAAACATATGGGTCGATGGTTTGTTATACTGTTCTTATTATACTTGAAATGAATAATTTTGATAGTCTTTGTTTCAATTTCTGCGATTTTCACAAGAAACTAAATGTGATGTACCGAATACAGGCCCATATGACATGGAAAGTAGTGCAGTAGATTATAAAACCATTAAATTAATTGTTTTATTGTATTTACAAACCTTCAAATTAATGGTTTGATGGTACCGACTTCGATGAACAGTTGGACGTCGCGGAAGAACTATACAGTCAGCCATTAGCATTTTATTTTACGAAAAAAGATGTTGATCGGATCCTGGCGTAAGCCCTGGAGGCAAAGATAGAGAAGGCACAGCAGTCAGTGATACGTACAAAGGAAGCCTATGATTCTGCGACGGCAGAACTCAAAAACTGCTTGATAAACGTAACGCTCTCAAACGGGATGAGATCATGGCTGCGGTTGTAAAAAGCAAAAAAAGCTATGACGAGATCATGAAATTTCTGGCAGAGGACGCCTGAAAATCCCCTCTTATATTTTGATGTTTCTGTAGATACAGGCGGATACGGAATTATCTGGAATGATGAATTGGATCTTTCATGTGATGAATTATGGAATCGTGGAGAAATGATCAAAACGCCTTTTGACAGATTACTTGCCATTGGCGAGGCTTCCCAATTCTGTAATTTGAATGAAAGTACTTTACGAAAAGCGATTGCTTATGGAAAACTAATTTTGGGGATCGATGTCTGCAAATTCGGAAAGCAATGGGTTATCTCCCTTGCTTCTATGGGAAGAGAATATGGTCCCATGCCAAAAGAAAATTAATACGGTAGTGCATATATATGCTTGATGCAGCGACATTCAAACGGCTCGTTTGACAGAGTAATTCTTTGTTGCGCATATATATGCTTGATGCAGCGACATTCAAACGTCACGTTTGACGAGCAAGTCAAGCATATATATGCGCAAACACTCTAAAGATTTATTCTTCCCATCCATTCACGATCTTCATTCCTTTGCTGGTTCCCATGCGGACTGCTCCGGCCTCGATCATGGCGTCACAGATACGGCGGTTGTTGATTCCTGTGGACGCTTTCACTTGCATCTTATCTCCCACTACAGACTTCATAAGCTTTATATCTTCCACAGTCGCACCGCCCTCGCCAAATCCGGTGGAGGTCTTCACAAAATCCGCCTCCGCTTTCAGGGCAGCTTCGCAAGCCTTTACCTTCTCTTCATCTGTCAGCGCGCTGGTCTCAATAATGACTTTGACTGCTGCTCCAAGCGGATGAGCTGCATCCACGACAGCCTTGATGTCCTCGTATACATACTCGTAATTTTTGTCTTTCAATGCGCCGATGTTGATCACCATATCCACTTCTTCAGCTCCGTTTTTTACGGCCTCAAAAGCCTCAAATGCTTTGGTCGCTGTTGTGTTAGCTCCCAAAGGAAAACCGATCACGCAGCAGGTCTTAACACCGGAATCCTTCAACTGCTCTGCCACATATGCCACATGGCATGGATTGATGCAAACAGAAGCAAAATGATACTCTTTTGCCTCGTCGCAAAAGCGTTTTACTGTCTCTCTTGTGGTCGCGGGTTTTAATACGGTATGGTCCATATATTTTGCATAGCTTGCATTGTAATCACTCATTTGTAAATCCTCCTGAAATTCTTATTATTAAATTATTAGTAGCTATTATCAATTAACAGTAATTCTGCTCGGTCCTTGAAATGATCTCATTTTGGATATCCGGATCCAGTTCAATGAAAAATGCACTGTATCCTGCAACCCGCACCACCAAGGCTCTGTGGTTTTCCGGATGTTCTTGCGCATCAACAAGAGTCTCTCTTGACAACACGTTAAACTGAATGTGCATGCCGCCCAGACTGTAATAGGTCCGGATCAGGTCGCAGAGCCGCTGTCTGTCCTTATCTGATTTCAGCACCGATGGCAGGAATTTTAAGTTATAGTTTACGCCGTTGATTGCCTGACTCTGCTTGATCTTCGCCACAGATTTGGCTGCCGCCGTAGGCCCATTGATATCCATACTGTGCTTGGGAGAAATCCCTCCGTCACCAAGCGGGGTCCCTGAAAGTCTTCCGCTTGGAAGGGCGCATACCTGGCGTCCCAAAGGTGTGTTGGATGACAAGCAGAAAAGTCCCGGTCTGAAATGTCCGCCACGGACTGTAGCTTTATTCTCCACACAAGAGCAATACAGATTGGCCACCCATGCTGCAAGTGCATCTACCTCATCATTGTCATTTCCATATTTTGGTACTTGGTGGATTACTTTCAGCCGCATCAGCTCATCAGATGCAAAATTAGTACGCATAAGCTCCATCATTTTTTCGGGAGCAATACTCTTTTCCTCAAACACCAGTTTTTTCAGCACCATCAGTGAATCCGCACAGTCGGCTGTTCCCACGCCGTTGATCCCGATGTAATTATATTTGGCGCCGCCCCTGGTGCAATCACGTCCATTTTCAATACAGCCGTCCAAAAGAAGAGACGAGAAAATGTGTTGGCCATAATCTCCGATCAGCTTCTCCGTGCAGTTGAGCGAACAGACCATCATTTCCACAAAATGCTCTACCTGCTTTTTGAACGCATCCTGAAGGTCCTCAAAGGTTTTATAATCGCTGAGGCATCCAGTCTTCAATCCCATCTGCTCACCGGACATCTGACAGACTCCGTCAAAAAGAGCAAATTCCAGGCATTTGGCCAAATTGAACATACCGGCGTTGGTGCTTCCCATGGTATTGCCATATCCTGTCGGCTCTACGCATCCCACAATGGCATAATCCAGCGCTTCTTCTCTTGTCAGCCCGTTTCGCTGTAATTCCCCGATGATCAAGTCATCATTGAAAAGGGGCATCTTTCCGCCTTCGTGTTTGACTAATATTTCGATCACACGCTTGACAAATGCATCCGGATTCTTCCCCGATAAACGGATGCTGGTATTGGGCTCGGAATTGAAAACAGAGTCCTCAGCATCCAGACAGACGTATGTAAATTCACACACAGCATCTTCCCCATTTGCATCAAGACCGCCCACCACAATATTGTTAGCTGTCGAGAATCCGCCATTGTTTCTGACACTTCCATAGGTTCCTGCCTTGATCACATCGCTGTGTTTGATCCACAAGCACTCTAATATTTCCCTTGCCTCTTCACGGGTGAGAGTTCCTGCCTTTATTTCTTTTTCGTAATAGGGCCTGAACATCTGGTCAATGCGGCCTCCGGAAATGGAAGATCCGTTCTGACCAAGATAATCAATAAGAATCACAAACCAGAAGGACTGCACTGCCTCGAAATACGTTCTTGCAGGTTCAAAAGGCACCCGCATACAGGTGCGTTCAATAAGTTCAAGCTCCTTCTTTCTCCTTGGATTGCTGCAGGCATCGGCCATCTCGTGAGCCAGTCCGGCATAGCGCTTTTGGAAGATTTTCACACCCTCCACACAGATCATCCCTGCCTGATAGAATTGCATCTTCTCCGCATAGTCTACATCCGTAAGAGGCATTTTTTCCAAATGCTCTCTAAGCTCCTCCTCCACTGCTGCAAAACCATGGTAAACAATCTTTCGAACATCCGGCAGATAATGACCATGCCCACTTCTTGTGCGGCTTAAGGGATTGAATACACGGTATGGCGAATCCAGCTGTTTTAAAAGCTCCGGGCTGAAATAGTGGAGAGCTCTGACTCCTGTTGCCTTTTTCTCCCAGTAAGGGAAAATGTCATCAAGCAGGTAAGATTTATCCTCCTCTGTGATCTGCAAGGTGTCTACCTGACGAACCGGCATCAGGTCTAACTCTTTTTTGTCAAAGAGCCCAAACTCCGGAAAGATCGGTGCACATCTTGGCTTGGCTGCATGATTTCCAACGATCAACTCCTCCTCGTCGATAAAGATCGTCATATTCATAAGGAGATACTTCAATGCCTTTGCGCGGCGGATGACGTAAGGTTCTCCTTCTGTCATCTTATAGCTTTCTGTCACAAGGCGGGCTCGTTCCACACAGATTTCAGGCTTCACATCCCGCATACGCTGATTTAAAAAGCTGGTTCTTTTCTCCCTCTCTATTCCATTTGGCAAAAAAATTTTATCCATCATTTTACCCATCCGCATATAATTTTTCTGTTACGATTCCATTATAGACATCCTACACATTTTTCATCAATAAAATGGCAGAAAAAAGTCTCTGGAAAATCTTGTTTTTCTTTTTAAACAAAGATTTTCCAGAGATAATCTTTTCTTTTTAGCCGAGTTAAACCAGAACTACTTCCACCTTTTTTCGTATCCGCTCCAACACATCCACATCTATATTCTTATCCGTGATCAATAAGTCCAATTGTTCAAATGGAACCGTCTCCACCTGGGACTGCACAGAAAACTTGCTGGCATCCACAAGTGCAACTTTCTTTTTGCTGATCCTGATCATCTTTCTCTTCATCTCCGATTCCCGAAGCGTTCTGGTACAGATGCCGTCATGCCCATACACACCGCTGCTTCCAAGAAACATAAGGTCGATTCCGCGCCTTTGTATATCCTCAGGGATGTCGCCCTCAAAGAAGGCCAGCTCATGGGAGTAAAGATTCCCTCCAATCACTGTAACTGCATTATCTGATCTGATCATATGCTGTATCACACGGTAAGAATTGGTCACCACCTGCAGCCCACGTTCTCTTGCAAGGAATTCAGAGAGCATAGACACTGTGCTTCCGATATCAAGACCGATCAGGCAATCACTTCCTTTTTTCCTGCATGTAAGAAAATCCTGCAGGTAGTAAAAAGCTGCCTCTGCAATTTTCGCTTTTCCCTGATAGTTGATGGTCTCCCGCACCTGGATGGCATTGACGGAGTCTGTCATCTGAGGGATTGCCGCCCCGTGCACCCGCTTGATGATTCCAAGTCTGGCAAGAGCATTAAAATCCTGTCTGACAGTCTCCTGGGTGATATTTAAAAGCAGGGAGGCCTCCCTTGTGGTAAGCCTCCCTCTCTCATATACAAGTTGTACGATTCGTTCTCTCCTAAGAGAAATCTCTCTATTTTTCATCTCTCTCAACCAGAATACGGTTTGCAATATATGCACTGGCGATAGCTGCAGTAAAGGTTCTCTCTTTCGCAGTCATCTTCTTAAGAAGTGGTGAATATACATGGTCTTCGTCCAATCGGATCATCTTATACTCCGGATTGTATTCATTTAATCCTTCCTGGAAATATTTGTATGCCAGATCATTAGCAATAACGCCACCCGAAAGCAGACGTGCCGGCTTGATTTCCGGGAAGATCAGAAGATCCTGATCAAAATGTACTCCCATCGCATGTCCCATAGTCTTGAATACATTGATAATGATCTCATTGCCCTCAGCCAGCTTACCGACAATATGACGGGTCAGCTTACCTCGCATATCCACAGGTTCTGTCACTGCATACAGATAATCCTTCTCCTCATCATAAGCCACGTAGCCAAGATCCATCAGCTCATCAAGCATCGGATCTTTTCTCTCCCACAATTCTGTGATGACCAGACGGAACAGGCCAAACTGGCAGATATATTTCTGCGCCATTCCAGGAACCGAAGTATTAACGGAACGAACAGAGCGAAGATCAAACGGCTCCTGGGAAAGGTACTCATCATTGCCAAGGTCCAAAATCCGCATATATCCCTCTAACGGTATGTGCTGAATAGTTCCTCCAATGGACATAAATCCGGTTCCAAGCTCAGTTCCCAGAGAATTGGCAAATGTACCATATTCATCCAGAATCTTATCCGGCGAATACACCTGTTCAACCGAGCTTATGTAAGAGGTGGCATTGCCATCATTTAATACCACAACCGGGGCGTCCTTCTTTCCATACGGACGAACCATGTCATTGATATCAGAAGTCTTAAAGAATTCCACATCATAATCGGTGTCCGGATTGTATTTCATGCCCATCTGCTTCTGAGTCTCACCGCCGGCAACCTTATTGTGTACGATAATATCCGGATAACCGATAACAATACCGTCAAACACACCTTCTGCTGCGTAACCTTTGGCTTCCAGCTCTTCCGCTGCTTTTAAAAGCTCACCATAGGAAACATCTCCGTCCAGGATATTCTTTACGGCATCCACGGTTCCTTCCTTTTCATAGAGACGTACGCAAAGACCCATGAAACGTGCCAGAAGAATGATCGGATCGTTCATCTCTGCAGCCGTCTTGTTGGCCGTCGGATACCAGCGATACTCCATAAGTGCCAATGTATTGCCGTCTTTCACAACACCAACCTTGATGGAGTTACCACCTACATCCAGGTTGCAGAATGCTTTTCCATCCATCTCCTCTGCTGCCAGGCGAAGGATTTTTCTCTCAGCTTCCACATCCGTCGGCACATAGATATGATACTGTTTCTTCGGATCGAGTGTCGGATACTCTGCAATATCCTTTTTGATCATCTCAAACTTGCCAAGTCCAAGAAGCTTATTCATACGGTTAATGTAGTTGACAAATACACCATAAAGAGGACGATCGTTCTTTTCAGAATCCAGTTTGTACTCTGCGATGGCATCATCAAGAAGCTCTGTTAAAACGCTGCTGTCTAAGTGATAATAGATCTCCATTCTGGCGCCACCGAAAATGGAAAGCATATTGTTGATCATAGCAAGCAGATACTTGCGATACAAACCCTTGTTCTCCGCGATCAGCTTGTCCACCGGTACCTCAAAATTCAGTGTGCGGTACTCATCCTTCTCATTGACCCATACCAGGATATTCACCGGCTGCTTATCATTAGCCGGCATTTCCTTAATGGTTTTCTGCAGATCTGAAATAAATAATGGTGTCATGTGCTCATTCTCCTTTTATATTTTTCGTTTTACTAATTCACAGAGCTCTTCATAATCCGGCTTCTTAAATGCCCGGATCTCATCATCAAAATATACCCGTTCCAAAAATTTGTATTTGGAACCTGCAAAATCATTATAATTAAGTGCCTCAATCTCAATGCCTGGATCCAGTGCATCCACAAACGCCCGGATTGCTGTCAGATTCTCCCGGGTGGCCGTAATCCCGGGAATCAGAGGAATCCGCACCAGCACCGGCTTCTTCTGGCTTACCAGATACCGGAAATTCTCTAAAATCTGCCGGTTGGAAACACCGCAGTATTTCTTGTGCAGCTCCTCGTCCCAAAGTTTAATATCTACCAGGAACTGATCTACATAAGGCACGATTTCTGCAAATGTCTTTGTCCCCGCAAACATGCTGGTCTCTATACAGGTGTGAATATGATTCTCCTGCATAAGTTTTAAGACCTCTTTCACAAAAGGAGCCTGTCCCAAAGGCTCGCCGCCGGAAATCGTAATTCCACCGCCGGAACTTTCAAAGAACACCTGATCTGCCTTTGCAATCTGAAGCAGCTCTTCTGCTGTCACCTTGCGATCGATCCGCTGCATGGAGGTGGTTGGACATTTCCCTACGCAGATATCACAGAAATCACAAAGACCTTTGTCAATCTTGATCTCACCGTCTGCCGGGTCTAAATTCACCGCATCCCTCGGGCACACGTGCACGCAAGTCTGGCAATGGATACAGGTTTTCTGTTTAACCCAGATATCTTTTCCCGGGCGCATACCCTCCGGGTTGTGACACCAAACACAGGACAACGGACATCCTTTCATAAAAAATGTGGTCCGAATGCCCGGTCCGTCGTGGACGGCAAATTTTTTAATATCAAATATTTCGCCGGTCATACTTAATACTCAGTTCTTGCAATGATCTCATCCTGCAGAGTCGCATCCAGATCCACATAATTGGCAGTGTAGCCGGCTACACGTACCAGAAGATCCTTGTAATTTTCAGGAGTGATCTTTGCCTGAACCAGGTCCTCCTTATTGACAACATTGAACTGAACGTGGGTGATCTTTAAATTCATAAATGCCTTCAGGATAGCGACAAATTTCCAAATGCCATCCTCCGTCTCAAAAAGCTGGGGAGCGAATTTCATGTTAAGCAGTGTTCCGTTAGCTGCATTCACTGATTTTACACGTGATACAGAGCGAAGCAGGGCTGTCGGACCTGACTGATCTCTCCCATAGACCGCACTCATACCACCGTCTGCCAAAGGCTCTCCGCTTCTTCTTCCATCCGGTGTGGCTCCCACGCCTTTGCCCATAGGCACATGAGCCGATACGGTATAAAGACCGATCGTATAATTGCCGCCACGGTAGTTTGTATAGGTGTCTAATTTCTCTTTAAAGATTTCTACCCATTTTTCGGAAATCCGGTCTACCCACTCCACATCATTGCCATATTTTGGCGCGTGAGTCAGCATCATCTGACGGATGGTCTCATCCGGATAATCTCCTCTAAGCTGCTCCATCAAAGCTGCCTTTGTGATTTCTCTCTTGTCATAGACTAAATCCTTGATTGCTGCCAGAGAGTCCGCAATGTTTGCAATCTGGATCAGCTGAATACCGGATTTATTATAAATGGCTCCGCCGCCTGTGATATCCACCCCTGCCTCGATACAGTCATCGATCACAGTGGAAAGCATGGCTGATGGCATCAGTTTTTTGTGAGCTTCCTCAATGATCAGAAGACCCTTCTCCATCTGCTCCATGAAGTAATAGATCTGCTTCTTATAGGCAGCTTCCAGGTCTTCATAAGTCTCAAAATCTTCCAATGTTCCAAGCTTTAGTCCGATCTGCTTGCCTGTCTGCATGCAGACACCATTGTTCAAAGTAAGTTCCAATGCTTTTACCAAGTTAAACATTCCTGCGTCAGAAAATCCCAGTGCATTTCCATGTGTACTCAGCTCTACACAACCTACGATCGCATAGTCCTGCGCATCCTGGTGCGAATAACCGGCTTTCTCAAGAGCGGGAATGACACTCTCATCATTGAAGATCTGCGGCATTCCGGTTCCGAGGCTGATTACTTCTGTAACAAAACGCAAATATTCATCCGGCGCACCTTTATGGATCCTTGCAGAAAGATTTGGCTGTCTCATCTGCACATGTTTCTCCGCATTCAGGAACAAATAAGATAATTCATTGGATGCATCATTTCCATCTGCGTCCTTGCCGCCTACAGCCATGTTAAATCCGATCGGGAAGCCTGCAAAGAAAGCGGCTCCGCCGGTGTTTCTCATATAGACGATCTGGTTAAATTTGACAAATGTGGCATCAATGTACTCCTGCATTTCCTCAAGTGTGGCTACACCGTCCTCCAGGTCCTGCTTAAAATACGGATACATATATTGATCCACACGTCCCGGTGAAAATGAAGATGCATTGGATTCCATCTGACAGAGTACCATCAAAAACCACATGCTCTGCAGAGCATCGCGGAAATGTTCCACCGGTCTGGTGGCGATGTTCTCGCAGGAAACTGCAATATCAAGATATTCCTGTTTCTGCTTTGTATCTGTTTCATTCTCCGCAAGCTCTTTGGCAAGCTTTGCATAACGCTTGATAAAATGAATAGCACCTTCCAGCACTATTTCTGTTGCCATGTAATAATCAAAATGTTCTTCGTCTGAAAAAGCTCTTTTATCCTTGGTCAACTGAAGAAGTTTAGCAGGACCGTAGCTTAACCATCTCTTCACATCCGGACAGATATGGCCCTGTGCGTGGTCCTTCTGATTCAGCTTACCTACCGCTTCACAGAGTTTTACGTCTGCAGGGAGGTTGTCACTGATATAATTCTCCAGCGTTTTTCCCTTCCAATATGGAACTAGTTCATTAAAGAAATACTCTCTGTCTTCCGGGCGGACATGAAACTGATCCTGTGGTCTTGTCTCCAGCATATCAATTTCCCGCTCCAGCCAGCTGATGCCGCCCTCCGGGAAAACGATACCACCGCAGGATTCCTTACTTCTGTTACCCACAATCAGCTCTCCTGCGTCAATACGGATCTCCAAATGTTCCATCGCCTCTCGAAGCGCATATGCTCGTTTCATGGTGACAGACTCTTTCTCGTGTTCCTTATATGCTTTCGTGATCAGCTTTGCCTGCTCTACCGTCAGGTACCTGGGCTCGTAAAGCGTAGCCTGTTTTAAATTCCTGATACGGTCTGTTACTTTGATGTCTTTTACTCTTGCGATATACTCTGCTGTAGCCATTTCTTCTCTCCATACATATTCCGGACTCTTAAGTCTTTAAGAATCCCTGACAGGGTAAATATTTTATCTATTTCTATTATATTTTCCCGCGAGAAAGGTAACAATTTATTTTCTTGGTATATATAGCAAATTTCTTGATTTTGAATCTTTAATTCCAAGTTTTCCAGTCTTTGCTTGGATTTCTAAACCAGCACAAGCCTAGTTTTCTCTCGAATCATCTCAGCATAATCATCCGGCATCTTATCATCGGAGACCACAAGATCTATCTTCTCCCAGGGAAGAGCCTCCAAAGGACCTGTATGTGCACACTTAGAGCTATCGAATACTGCAACTGTGAATTTTGCACTTGCTGCTGCAGCTTCTTTTAATTCCTTATCATCATAAGAAAGGGCACCGATTCCTGTGCCTTCGTTGATGCCATCCGTACCTAAGACTGCGACTTCTATATCAACTCTTTTTATGTTCTCAACAGCCCAGAAGCCAAGAAATGCCCGGTCAACAATGCGAAGCTCTCCGCCTACACACATTACATTGGGATTGTTATGTTCATTGTACAAAGAGGCAATTGACATAGAATTTGTCACGACCCTTCGATTTGTATCATCCACAAACAATCTTGCAATTTCAAAAGTAGTAGATCCTGAATCAAGATAAATATTCGAACTTACTTCTTTTTCAATGATACTTGCGACATAGGAAGCGATTCTTTCCTTCTCAGCCTTGTTGCGATTGTTTCTTACAAGAATGCTATCGTTCTGATTATTAGCATGATAAATGACACGTCCATGCTTGCGGACGACAATTCCCTGCTCTTCCAATTCGATCAAGTCCTTTCGAATTGTTTCATCTGAGATTGGGATGCTCTGATTTAACTTCTGAATAGGAATCTCACCGAACTCGCGAACCATATCAATGATCTGTTTTCTTCGTGTTTCTTTCTTTTTCTGCATTGAATTTCACCTAGGGCCTTCGGCGAGGGCGTCATGACTTAAATACAAGCATCATGACTTTGACCTATCGCCAACGCAAAAAGGAGGATTTGCTTTCACAAATCCCCCTTTCTTATTACTTTATTACTTATTATTTTTTCTTTCTTGCAGTGAGTGCACTCTGTGCGATCTCAACATAAGCAGCAACGATGATTACAAGACCAGTTGCAACATACTGATAGTATGTACTTACGTTCATAACTACAAGACCGATCTTCAGTCCTGAGAAAAGGATAGCTCCAAGAACAGTACCCCACGGATTACCACGTCCACCGGCCATTGATGTACCACCAATAGCTGCTGCAGCGATGGCATTCATTTCCCAACCATTACCGGTTGTAGGATCACCAGTACCTAACTTAGCGATCTGTACAAGAGCTGCAAGTGCTGTACCAAGCATACCGATTGCATAAGCGATGATAGAAACCTTCTCTACCTGTACACCGGAAAGTCTGGAAGCCTCTACGTTACCACCGATTGCATATACATATGTACCAAACTTAGTCATCTTAAGGATAACATATACAACAACTGCCCAAAGGATGAATACAAATGCTGAAAGACGAATGTCACCAATAATCTTGGTATTCAAGATAGCACGATACGAATCCGGAACACCAAGTACCGGATATCCATCTGTCAAGATGTAAGCAATACCACGGAACAAAGACTGAGTACCCATGGTAGCGATGAATGGCTGCAGCTTCATCTTCCAGATAAGGAAACCGTTGAAAGCACCTGCAAGAAGACCAACAAGAAGTCCGGCGATCATGCAGAGAACTGCAGGTGTGCCTGCAACTGCTAACTTGGCAACAACACAGCCTGACATAGCAAGTACTGAACCAACAGAAATATCGATTCCGGCTGTGATGATCGGGAACATAATACCAAGACCCATCAGACCATAAATGGTTGCCTGATCCAGGATATCCATGATATTAGATGGCTGCATATAAATTGGATTTAAAACTGTGAAGATCACGCACATCAAAACGATGGCAATAATTACCGAGAACTCTCGGAAATTTCTCTTAAAAAATCCTTTCATGTTTATTTACCTCCTACTACTGCGTATGAAATAATGCGTTCCTCATTAAATTCAGAACGATCTAATTCTCCGACTAATCGGCCTTCCTTCATGACAAGGATACGATCGCTCATACCCATTGCTTCTGTCATCTCGGAAGACACCATAATGATAGTCTTTCCAGAAGCTACGATTTCTTCCATAAGTTTGTAAATCTCTGCTTTTGCACCGATATCAATACCCTTAGTCGGCTCATCCATTACTAGGATATCAGCATCTGTAGAAAGCCACTTAGCAAGAATAACCTTCTGCGCATTACCGCCTGAAAGACTGCCTGTCAGGAAATCAGGATCATTAGGTCTAAGACCTACGGTCTCACCAACCTTAACTGAGTTCTCACGAATCATCTTCTTATTGATAAATGCACCTTTCATATACTTCTTGATACTTGCCAGTGCAATATTATCCTGGTTGTTAAAGTTCTTAACAAAACCTTCCTCTTTACGGTTCTCAGACACAAGTCCGAATCCGTGCTCAACCATGTAGTGAGGATCTCTCTTGTCAGGCAATTTCTCACCATTCATATAAACAACACCATTCGTTGTCATATCAGCACCGAAGATCGCACGCATAACCTCAGTACGCATCGCTCCAACCAGTCCGAAGAATCCAAGAATCTCACCCTTGTAAACTTCAAAGCTTACATCGTGGAATCCGGCAGGACCTGACAAGTTCTCAACCTTAAGTACCACCTGACTCTTGTCAGCACATGAAGGAATCGTTCTCTGTGCAAACATGGACACATCACGTCCAACCATCTTCTGCGTTACTTCATCCTCTGTGGTGTCCGCAATATTAAGTGTTGTGATATATTCACCATCACGAAGGATCGTAGCACGGTCACACATAGAAAAGATTTCATCCATCTTATGACTGATGTATAAAATTGTAATGCCCTGTGCTTTCAAATCATTAATGATCTTGAAAAGGGACTTAACTTCATTGTCTGAAAGTGAAGCTGTCGGCTCATCAAATGAGATGACGCGGGCATTGGTATAAAGTGCCTTTGCAATCTGAATCATCTGCTTCTTACCTGCTGATAATTCGCCAACCTTATCACTTGCTTTAAAATCACAGCCCAGCATATCCAGATATTTCTGGGTTGTCTCTTCCATCTGCTTCTTGTCCAAGAAGCATCCCTTAGTCGGCTCACCGCCGAGCATCATATTCTGTGCAACGGTAAGTTCAGGAACAACGTTGATCTCCTGATGAACCTTTGCAATACCGAAATGAATAGATTCCAATGCGTTCCTAAAGTGAACTTCATTACCCTCTATAAATACTTTTCCCTCTGTAGCAGGGAACATGCCATGGAGGATGTTGAGAAGAGTAGACTTACCGGCACCATTCTCACCAATCAAAGCATGGATCTCACCTTTTGCTATAGAAAAAGAAACATCCTTCAGCACGAAAGGACCGTTAAAAGCCTTACTGATGTGCTGAAATTCAATATAATTGTCCATAACTCTCACCTTTCTATAGTTTGTTAAAATAAGGTCCGAGGCGAGACCTTTGCCCTGCCCCGGACCTGATAATCATCTTATAGAATATCTATGAAAGATGTCTTTCACTGATCGTTCAGATTACTCTGCTACTGCCCAACCTGTCCATCCAAGGATGTCAGCGTTCTCTTCGTTACAGTTAGAAGAATCAACGATAGCGTGTGGAGAGTAGATAGCTGTTGGAACTTCCTGTCCAGCTAATCTACGGAGAAGCATCTCGCAAGATACCTGTGACTGATAGTATGGGAAGTCGTTCATTGTAGCTGAAAGCTCACCAGCTTTGATTGACTCAAGAGCCTCAGATGTACCATCTGTACCAACTACTAAGATTTCGCCAAGCTTGTTAGCTTCTTTAACTGCCTCAAGAACGCCCATTGCCATTGTATCGTTGTTAGCGTAGATAGCCTTAAGATCCGGATACTGCTTGATGATTGTAGCAGCAACGTCTTTAGCCTTTGTTCTATCCCAGTCAGCGTTCTGCTGAGCAACAACTTCGATGTTAGGATAGTTAGCTTCTGCATACTCTACGAAACAATCTGTACGAAGACGAGCTGCCTCAGCTGTAGGAAGACCCTGAACAACTGCAACCTGTCCTTCTTCACCAATCTGCTCAGCGATCCACTGGCAGCACTTCTCAGCTGTATCCTTGTGGTCAGCTGCTACTGCAGGGATAGAAGTAACGTTAGCATCCATATCATTGTTGTATGTCATTGGGATACCAGCCTCTACAGCTTCCTCAAGAGCTGATGTTAAGTTAGAGTCAGAGATAGGTGCGATGATAAGAGCGTCATAATCGCCATTGATCATAGCCTTAAGTACTGTCTCCTGGCCCTGCTCATCAGACTCGCCTGCTGCAGACTGTGCTTCGATTGTAACATCGATTCCAAGCTCCTGGAATGCAGCCTGAGCTTCCTCAGTACCTTCTTTTTCCATTCTCCAGAACTCGTTCTCGAAAGCCTTACCACAGAAACCGATCTTTACAGAAAGATCTGTAACTTCTGCCGGAAGATCTCCAAGTTCTTCTTCAACATCCCAGTATGCCTGATACTCATCATCAGCTGTTCTGTTGTTAGCAAGAGCGTCTCCACCATCTTCTGTTGTGTCTTCTGCAACGCTTCCATCAGTGCTGTCATCAGATGATCCACATCCAACGAACATAACTGCTACCATTGACAGAGCAAGAAGGCTTGCAATGATTTTTCTTTTCATGTTTCTTTTCCTCCATTTTTGTTTTTAGAGGTTTCTCTGTCTTTAATTGTTCATAAATTGGAATTCCAACTTTTGTAACAGAGCGCATAAAAACATAAGAATCCCTCGTTTACAAAGACAATCTTATCATCAATACCGTAGTGTGTCAACGGGAATATTGTACAATTTAGCTTTTTAGCTTTTGTATAACATTTTCTTTTTGTGCATTTTCACCAATACTATGTGAATTGTTCATTTTTTATTCAAAACTTGGATTTCCAACATTATTTTAGTGATATCCATCACGCTTTCACAGTTAACTTTATCGGATTTGGCAACGATGGCCATACATTTCAATACTGAAAATCGTTTTTCTGTATCAAAAGTGGGTGCTTTTTCTTCCGCCTTTTTGCAATGCAGCAGCTTTTATGAGTACCGGAAACAATAAAAAGACCTGCCCGCAGGCAGGTCTTTTGTGCAATTTTACTCTTTATCTTTTGTCTCCATAAGGATTGTCACTCCGGAGGTGAAACAGATATGCACTTCATCGGAGTCCTTGGCAATCTGGTTGCTGACGCATCGGGTGATAGTTGGCGTCATGGTGTATCCGTTCAACGTATACTTTGCCCCTGCGATGGTCAGATTGTTGACTTCTCTTCCCAGTGGGAATAAAGAGAAATACTTACCAAACATCTCTTCTCTCTTTAAAACAGTCTCTCCTTCATGGAGCAGGCGGATCCTGTTCTGGGAATCTACGATCACCGCTTCCACCCCTGCTTCATAAGGAATCATCAGAGACTGCACATTCCCCCAGAAATGATCCAGTCTGCCGCCGGTAGCTCCGAGGATCGTGATCTTATGGCCTCCCAAAGTAATGGCCAGCCGGATAGCGATCTCAGTGTCGGAGGCGTCCTTCACAGGGTTAAACTCACGGATCGGTATATGTGTCTCATTCCGATAATAATCAGCTACAGTGGCGTCCACACTGTCAAAATCCCCCACGATATAATCCGGTTCTATCTGAAAGCGATACAGGGCTTCGATTCCCTTATCAACGCCGATAATAAAGTAATCGGCCCCATTTTTCAAAACCGATTGTACGAACGCATCCTCGATCTTACCGCCGGACACGATCACGACTTCTTTATTCATACTCTCTCATGATCTCCATAAATGCAGCTGTGTTTTCAGCCGGATTACCATTGAATACCGCAGATCCTGCTACAATGATGTTGGCACCTGCGTCCAGCACCTCTCTAACATTGGTCAGATAGATGCCTCCGTCCACCTGGATATCCACGTCATAGCCTTTGTCATCGATCTCTTTGCGGATCTTCGCGATCTTCTCCAACGATTCCGGAATGAATTTCTGGCCTCCAAATCCAGGATGTACGCTCATGACTAAAAGCATATCCACAAGGGGGAGGTATTCAAAGCAAGCCTCCGCAGAAGTCTCCGGGCAAATGGACAGTCCTACTTTCATGCCGCACTCACGGATCTTGGCAATGGTTGTCTTAACATCGCTGGTCTTGCAGGCCTCCAAATGAATAGTGACAAAATCAGCGCCTGCAGCCTTGAACGCTTCTACATAACGAATCGGCTCCTGTACCATCAGATGAGCATCCATCACCTGATCGGTAGCCCCTTTGATTGATTTTAACACAGGCATACCAAATGACATACTCGGAACAAACATGCCGTCCATAACATCAAAATGCAGATAAGTCGCTCCATTATCCTCTGTCTGTTTCATCTGCTCGCCCAGCACTTTGAAATCAGCAGCCAAAATAGATGGTGCCAGAATATACTTCATATCAGTACCTCCTCTTATTTTTTAATTCCTGATACATTTCTTTATAATCATCATACCTTACGGCATGGATCAGCCCTTTCTCCAGTGCGTCCTTTACCGCGCACTCCGGCTCATTGATATGATCGCAGTCCAGATATCTGCAATGCCCTTCATAGGGAGCAAACTCCGGAAAATAGTACTTTAACTCCGTCTGTGTCGGTGCACTGACAAACAACGAGCTGAACCCCGGCGTATCCATAATATAGGAATCTTCGTTGATGGGAAACAGTTCCGAATGTCTGGTGGTGTGCTTTCCCCGTTCGATCTTTTCGCTGATCGCTCCGGTCTCCATATTAGCCATAGGCTGCAGGAGATTGATGATCGATGACTTTCCCACTCCGGAGGGACCTGCGATGGCTGTGGTCTTTTTTTCCAGATACTCTCTCAAAAGCGGAAGTCCTGTCCCCATCCTGGCGCTCACAAAAAGAATCGGATAACCGGTCCGCTCATACACACTCCTCAGCTTCTCTATCTCGCCTTCGTCCGCCACGTCTTCCTTGTTAAAGCAGATCACTACCGGAATATCCTTACTCTCCATCATCACAAGGAACCGGTCCAAAAGATTAAAATGGGGGCTTGGCTTTGCCACCGCAAATACCACCAGCGCCTGATCAATGTTAGCTACCGCCGGACGGATCAGCTCATTCTTCCGTCTGGCTATGCGGACGATATTGCCGGTTTTCTCCTCCGCCGAGATCACCTCGATCTCCACGTTGTCGCCCACCAGTGGCTTTAACTTTTCCCGGCGGAAGATACCTTTTGCTTTACATTCATAAACACCGGATCCTACCACGTGCACGTAGTAGAATCCGGCAATTCCTTTCACAATCTTTCCCTGCATAATTAATCTTCAGTGTTCTGTTCAGGTCCGATACTCAAGGTGTAGGAAATGGTGCTTCCCTGGTTCACCGTTCCGGAAGTAGGACTCTGAGAAATGATCTTCCCGTCTGCATATACATTGCTGTTGTCATATCCGGTACATTTTGCATTGAGCCCGTTCTGCTGAGCCCAGTAAAGCAAATCCTCCTCATCTTTTCCTACAAAGCTTGAAACGGAAACCTTCTTCTCCTTCGGTCCGTTGCTGACAACGATGCTCACAGACGTACCTGCTGCCACCTTTTTGCCTGCACTGACACTCTGGGAAATGACCTTGCCGCTCTCCACTGAATCACTGTAATCATAGGTAACAGTTCCCACGGTCAGTCCTGCGCTCTTGATAGCTGCCTGGGCATCGGCATCTTTCTTGCCCGTAACAGCCGGCACTTCTATCTTCTGGGCTCCCTTGCTGACGATCATCTTGATCTCAGTGTCCGCGGTTGCCTTCGACTTGGCAGCCGGCGTGGTACTGATAACACAGCCCTCATCCACAGTATCTGAATACTCATAGGAAGAAGTAACCTTGGTAAATCCAGCCTTGGTAAGTTCCTTCTGTGCTGCGTCCTCTTCTTCATCCGTCACATCCGGCACCTCGATTTCTTCGCCTACCAGTCCGGAGCTTACGACTACCTTGATCTGGGTGTTCTTAGCCACCTTTTCGCCTGCTTCCACATCCTGCTCACAGACAGTTCCTTCATCATATTTATCAGACTCCTCGCGGGACACCACACGCATGCCCAGTCCCTTCTCATTGAGAAGGTCCTGCGCCTCGTCTTCTGTAAGGCCTACTACATCCGGCACCTTCACCGTGTCCTCATCTTCGTCTTCTGTTGCCACACCCGGTCCAACTGAAAAGATACCGATCGCACGACCGACAGCATACACACCGATAAACAGGATAATGACAGCCACTACGATCATCAAAATCTTCATGACACGATTCATGCCCGGATTTACTTCATCCAGCTCGTCGTCATCGTCCTCATCATAATCATCGTAGTCATCTTCGTCATAGCTGCGTCTTTTGCGGCGGCGGTCATCATAATCGTCGTAATCATCATCGTCATAGTCATCTGAAGCGTAATCATCATAATCATCTTCATATTTTTTCTTGCGGCCAGACTTCTGGATCTTATCCAAGTCCTCACCGCTGATGATCATGGTATCCGCATTATTCATCGGCGGAATCACAACAAAATCGCCGTCCGGATCCATCAGAGAATGCTTCAGATCCCGGATCAGAAGCTGGGTGGATGCATAACGTCTCTCCCCATTCTTTTGGGTACATTTCAAAATGATCTGCTCTAAGCTGTATGGGATATCCGGCACAAACTCTGACGGCGGTGTGATCTCTTCCTGCAGATGCTTAATGGCAACCGCCGTCACAGAATCCCCGTCAAAAGGCACTCGTCCGGTAGCCATCTCAAACAAGGTGATACCGATCGAATAGATGTCGCTCTTCTCATCGGAATATCCGCCCCTCGCCTGCTCCGGTGATGTGTAATGCACAGAGCCCATAGCATTGGAACTAATGGTGTTGGAAGAAATGGCCTTGGCGATACCGAAATCCGTCACCTTTACCTTGCCATCCTTGGAAATCATGATGTTCTGCGGCTTAATATCACGGTGCACGAGCCCCGCCTCATGGGCAGCCCCGATACCGTTACACATCTGGATCGCCACAGAAATGACTTCCCTGTAAGGCAGTCTTCCCTTCTTGTCGATATGGTCCTTCAACGTAATGCCATCCACAAGCTCCATGACCATGTAATACAAGCCGCGATCAGCACCCACATCATATACATTCACAATATTGGGATGCATCAGTCCTGCAGCAGCCTGTGCCTCAGAAATGAACTTGCGGACAAAGTCCGCATCCTCCCTGTATTCTTTCTTCAAAACCTTAATGGCAACATAACGATTGAGCATGGTGTCGCGTCCCTTGTACACGTCCGCCATGCCGCCCGATCCGATCTTGCTGAGCACTTCGTAGCGTTTGCCGATAATAATCTCATTCTTTACCATATACTCACCTCATTAGCCAGCGGTTCTGCCAGCACAACCCCTATATTATCCCGACCGCCGTTACTGTTGGCCCTGTCGATCAGAAGCAAAACCGCCTCCACAATGTCTCTTGCACCCCGGATGATTCCAAACATATCTTCGTCTTCCACCATGTTGCTCAGTCCGTCTGTGCACATGAGGATATAATCTCCCTTTTTCAGGCGCCAGTTGAAGATATCAGCTTCCACTTCCTCTTTCACACCCATTGCTCTTGTGATGATATTCTTGTCCGGGTGATTCTTGGCGTCTTCCGCGCGAATACCTCCAAGCCGTACCATCTCCTCCACAAGAGAATGGTCCTTTGACAGCTGCTTGATCTTGTCATTGACAAGATAGAGACGACTGTCTCCCACATTAGCAAAATATAAAGTATTGCCAATGATCGTGGCCACCACCAAAGTGGTTCCCATGCCCTCTAACTTAATATCTGTCTGGGCAATCTCGATCAGCTTTTTGTTGGCCGTAGAAACAACACCTCTTAATATCTCTTCCGGCTTATTAAGGGGTGTCTTCTCAAGCTCCTCTCTGAGGACCTTCACTGTATACTTGGAAGCAAAATCACCGGCCTTATGTCCGCCCATGCCGTCCGCCACCACTAAAAGGTTCGGGAAAGGTCCCACCGGCTTGTCGGTGACATAGACATAATCCTGATTCACTTCTCTTCTTCGTCCAACGTCAGTCTTGGCAAATACTTTCATTAAAAACTCCTTTAGGATTGATTCTCTGCATAGCGTCTTCGCAACTGTCCGCAGGCACCGTCAATATCAGAGCCTCTTTCCCTTCTAATAGTAACATTTACGCCGTTTTTTTCAAGTTTATTTTGAAATTCAGAGGCTTTTTTAAGATCCGGCTTTTTAAAGTCTCTCTCCTTGATGGGATTGACCGGAATCAGGTTCATATGGCAATTCCGCTTCCCCATGATCTGCGTCAGTTCACGGATGTCCTGTTCCGTGTCATTGACTCCCAGCACGAGAGAATACTCAAAAGTAACTCTCCGCCCCGTCTTTTCAAAATAGTAATCACAGGCCGCAAGAACCTCCGAAAGCTCATAGGCATTGGCAATGGGCATCAAGCGCTTCCTCTTCTCCTGTGTAGACCCGTGGAGAGACAATGCCAGCGTGATGGACAAATGCTCGTCTGCCAGCTGCCGCATCCTGGGAACGATACCGCAGGTGGATGCCGTCACATTCCGCTGGCTGATATGCAGTCCGTGTTCGTCTGTCAGCATGTGGATAAATTTCAGGAAATTGTCATAATTGTCCAAAGGTTCACCGGTTCCCATGACAACCACATTGCTGACCCGCTCCCCGGAGATTTTCTGGATCAGATAGATCTGCCTGAGCATTTCCGAAGGAGTCAGGTTTCTGGCAAGACCATCTAAAGTAGATGCACAGAAACGGCATCCCATGCGGCATCCCACCTGGGAGGAAATGCACACCGAGTTGCCATAGTTATACTTCATCAGCACGCTTTCGATACGGTTTCCATCCGAAAGCTCAAAGAGAAATTTTTCCGTAGGATCCTTCTTTGAGATCTGATGGGCTACCACCTTCACCTTGCGGATCTCATAAGCTCCATCCAGTTTTTCCCGCAATGTTTTGGAAAGATTGGTCATCTCAGAAAAATCTTCCACCAGCTTCACATGGATCCACTGATAAATCTGCTTAGCCCGAAACGCCTTCTCCCCGATGGTTTTCATCTCTTCAATTAGTTCGTCATAGCCATAGGATGCGATATCCTTCTTTTCCATACACTCATCCTTTTATCTGCTGCATCAGACGCTGCAGATGCAGACTTGTTTCATCATTTATTTTTCACAAACCTTGCGATGTAAAAGCCGTCTCCTTCCTTAAGTCCCGGCAGCATCTGCAATTGCCGCTCCAAGATAAAGTCCGGATTTTCCTGTAAAAACCAGGCTGCATTCGCTTCATTTTCTTCCCGGTTGATGGTGCATGTACTGTAGATCAGGGCACCACCCGGCTTTACATACTCTTTTACCACAGAGAGGATTTCCCGTTGCAGTGCGGCAAGTTCCATCATACCTTCTCTTGTGACATTCTGCTTCAGATCCGGCTTCCGTCCCATGATACCCAGGCCGGAACAGGGAAGGTCTGCGATCACCACATCCGCCTTTCCCCGCATGGTCTCATCAAAAATTCTGGCATCGTGGCACAAGACTTCAACACCTGACAGACCGCTTCTACTGACATTTTCCCGGATCAGATCCACCTTGTAAGGAGTTAAGTCTCTGGCAATAACGGTTCCCTTTCCTGCCAGCTTTTCTGCTATGTGGATAGCTTTCCCGCCGGGCGGCGCGCACACATCAAGGACCGTATCATTCGGCTTAACTTCAGCCCACTCTGCCACCTGCATAGAGCTTAGATCCTGCACATAGAAATATCCATTGCGAAAGCTTTCCATGGCGGACAAATGATCAAAATCCGTAAGTTCATAGGCGTAGGACAGCTTTTTTGTCTTGCAAAATGTGACCCCGTCCCTCTTAAGTGCGGCTTCAAAATCCGCCTCGCCGATCCGCGCAGTATTGCGCCTTATATAAGTCTTTGCAGGCGCAAGGAAGGCCTGTCCCATCATGAGCACTGTCTCTTCATCGTAAGTCAAAAGCCAAAATTCCACCAGCCACTTAGGCAGGGAACAGGTCACGGAAATGTAGTTGATGGTATCGCTTCTATCCGGGTAGACTATCTGATCTATATTTCTGGATATGTTGCGAAGCACACCATTTACAAATCCTTTGAGTCCGTGAAAGCCCTTTTTCTGTGCCAGCTTGACTGCTTCGTTGACTACGGCAGAATCCGGCACATGATCCATGTATTTCATCTGATAGACACTGCTTCTTAAGATCATACGGATCACAGGTTTCATTTTATTTACTTTTGTCCTGGAAAACTGATTCAAAATATGATCCAGCTCAATCTGCCGCTCTAAGGTTCCATTTACCACCCGGGTGATAAAAGACCTTGAGGATTTGCTCAGATACTGGTATTTGTCAAGTACACGTGACAGCGCCAGATGGGAATGGATCCCTTCTCCCCCAATCATCAGAAGCGTCTCTAAGATCAGTTCCCGTTCATTAATTTTTTCTGCCATATCATTGTCCCGGCAGACAGGTCATTTTCCTGCGATCATGTTCGCCGCCTGCCGTCATAAAACCCCTTCATCTATCGTCTGCGGTTATTTGTCAGGAGGACTAATCGGAGAAGCTGCAATACAGCAGCTGCCGCACTTGCCACGTAGGTTAAGGCTGCTGCCGATAAAACCTTCTTCACCTGGTGCACTTCCTCCGGGTAGAGCAGCCCGCTCTCCCCTAAGATCTTAGTTGCTCTTCTGGAAGCGTTAAACTCCACCGGCAGCGTGATAAACTGAAATGCCACCGACAGGGCAAAGGCGATCACGCCTGCCTCCAAAAGCAGGAGGGACATCCGGGAATTAAAGATAAATCCCAAGATGATCAGCGGCCAGGCAATGGTGCTTCCAAAGTTAGCCACCGGCACAAATGCCGAGCGCAGTGCTAAAGGCAGATACTCTTCCTGATGCTGGATCGCATGTCCGCATTCATGGGCAGCAACCCCAAGGGCCGCCACTGAAGTGCGGTTATAGACCGCATCGGAAAGACTTAAAGTCCTGTTCCTTGGATCATAATGGTCTGTCAAGTCTCCCGCCACATGGATCACCTGCACATCATAGATGCCGGCCCTTCTGAGGATCATTTCCGCCGCTTCCCTGCCGGTGATGCCTGCATGGCTTTGCACACGTGAATACCGTTTGAAAGTAGACTTTACCTTCGCCTGGGCCAAGAGGCAGAGCACCAGTCCCAAAATAACCAGCATATAGGTGCTGTCATAGTAATAAAATCCGTACATTTATAAAACATCTCCTTCTTTGATGCGCGCACCTCTTAAAAATGCGCCGGCATCCATCCGCTTCTTTCCCTGCAGCTGCAGCTCATTTACCTTTAGTAGCCCCTCGCCGCACTGCACGAAGAATCCGTCTTTTTCTATCTTAACAATCGTTCCCGGAGCCATCTCATCCGCATTTCCATCTGCCTCGCCGTACACATCCCCGTCCCAGATCTTTAACACCTTTCCGTTTAGATAGGTAAATGCACTTGGCCAGGAATTCAAGCCGCGGATCAGCCGCTCGATCTTCACTGCCGAATCGCTCCAGTTGATCTTTCCCATATCTTTCTTAAGCATACTTGCGTATGCGGTGGTGGTTTCTCCCTGCTTTTCCCAGGTGGCTGTTTTCTCCTCCAGGGCCTTCAAGGTCTCCACACAGAGCGCGGCTCCTGCCGCCGCCAGCTTATCGTGTAAGGTTTCGCCGGTCTCTTTTTCATCCAAAGGCACTACCGTGCGCATGATCATGTCACCGGTGTCAAGCCCGGTATCCATCTGCATGGTCGTAACCCCTGACTCCTTCTCACCGTTAATAACCGCCCACTGGATGGGGGCAGCGCCCCTGTAAGCCGGCAAAAGGGAAGCATGCACATTGATACAGCCGTAAGGAGTCATCGCAAGGACCTCCTTTGGCAGGATCTGTCCAAATGCAATGACCACCATCACATCGGCGTCATATTTTTTCAGTTCTTTCAAGCTCTCCGGGTCACGTATCTTTTTTGGCTGAAAGACAGGGATGTCGTGTGCGAGTGCCACCTCTTTCACCGGCGTATACTGCATCACTTCGCCTCTGCCCTTAGGCTTGTCAGGCTGTGTCACAACAAGAACCACCTGATGCCCTGCATCTATCAGTGCCTCCAACGTGCCCACGGAAAAATCAGGAGTGCCGAAAAATATTACTCTCATTGCTGCTCCTCCTCCGGATCTTCGTAGGTCACATCATGCAGCTCGCCCTCCACAAGCTCCACATACAATTTGCCATAGAGGTGATCGATCTCATGGCAGCAGGCTCTGGCAAATAATTCTTCCGCCTCAAATTCCTGCTCCTCCATATTCTCGTCAAGCGCCCGCACAACCACATGGTTTGGCCTTGTCACCTGACCGGATTTTCCCGGTACGGAAAGACAGCCTTCATCACCGGTCTGCTCCCCGGACTGCTCAATGATTTCCGGGTTGATAAGGACCACCGGTCCCTCTCCCACATCGATCACCACGATCTGTTTTAAAATGCCCACCTGAGGAGCTGCAAGCCCCACGCCGTTGGCATCGTACATGGTATCTAACATGTCACCGATCAGAATCTTGTTGCGCAGTGTCATCTTGGTCACCGGCTTTGCCATTTTAGTCAAGACCGGATCTCCGATCTCACGGATATTTCTGATTCCCATTGTATTTTCCTCCTATGCTCATCCCGCAGCTGCCGCCAAATACTACAAATCGGTCCACTGCCTTTCCTTTATCTTACAGGATTTCTGTCAAACTGCACTTTCACGGTCTGATATCCCTGATTCATCTCAATATACTGTTCCATCTGATCCTTAAGCCTGGTAAGAGCTGCTTCCTCTTCCCCTTTTAAGTACAGGACCCTTCTGTAAATGTCATTGACCTTCCCCACGGAAGGGGCTGCCGGCCCGATGATAGTAACAGAGGTGTTTCTGGATGCCATCAAGGCAAATTTCTTCAGATAGGAAGCGGCTGCCTCCAGATGCTCTTCATCCGGACAGCTAAGCCAGACCGCCATAAGCTCTGCCACCGGCGGATATCCCATCAGTTCTCTGTAATGCATTTCCTCTTCGTAAAAAGCCCCATAGTCCTGGGCTGCCGCCGTCTCGATAGCGTAGTGGTCCGGGCTGTAGGTCTGGATCACCACCTGCCCCTTTTCACTGCCTCGCCCTGCTCGGCCGGCCGCCTGTACCAAAAGCTCAAATGTGCGTTCCGCGGACCGGTAGTCGTCCGCATACAGAGACATATCCGCCGCCAGGATCCCCACCAGTGTCACATCCGGGAAATCGTGGCCTTTCACGATCATCTGAGTGCCCACTAAGACATCCGCCTCATGGGATGCGAAAGCCTCCAGGATCTTTTCGTGACCTCCTTTGTTTTTCGTGGTGTCAAAGTCCATCCGAAGCACTCTCGCCTTAGGAAATTCCTTTTGTATAAGCCCCTCGATGGCCTCGGTTCCCATCTTAAATCCCCCTATGTAAGGAGATCCGCAGGACGGGCAGACCTTCGGTTCGCGCACTTCGTAGCCACAGTAGTGGCACAAAAGTTTTCCTCCCCTGTGGGATGATAAAGACACATCGCAGTGCGGACATTTTAACACTTCCCCACAGCTTCTGCAGGATACAAATCCTGCCATGCCCCGCCGGTTTAAAAAGAGAATGCTCTGCTGGTTTTTCTCCAGACGATCTGAAAGAAGCTCCCTAAGCCGGTCGCTTAAGATAGAACGGTTGCCCGCTTTAAGCTCCTGACGCATATCCACCACGTGAATATCCGGCAGCGTCTGTCTCGTAGCCCGCTCCCGCAGTGAAAGAAGTTTTATCTTACCATTTTCACAGGCGTGGAATGACTCGAGAGAAGGGGTGGCGCTTCCAAGGATCACGCTTGCACCTTCGATTTCTCCCCGCTTCATGGCCACTTCTCTTGCATGGTAGCGAGGGATCTGCTCACTTTTGTAAGTCCCCTCGTGCTCTTCATCTATTACAATAAGCCCTAAATTTGAAAATGGTGTGAACAATGCCGATCTGGGTCCGATCATCACATCCACCTCTCCCCGTTTCACTCGCTCCATCTGGTCGGATTTCTCCCCCGCTGAAAGGCGGGAATGGATAATGGAAACCCGTTCCCCAAATCGTTGGTAAAACCGAAGCACCGTCTGATAGGTCAGAGCGATCTCCGGGATCAGGACAATGGCCTGCCGGCCGCTTTTCACCACATGGCTTATCATTTCCAGATATACCGCTGTCTTGCCGCTTCCGGTGACGCCGTAGAGAAGGTAGGTATTTCTCTCTCCTGCTGTATCCCCTTTTACAAATGCATCCACAGCCTCCTGCTGCTCTTCGTTCAGCCTGATTCTATTCCCGGCTGTCCCAAAAGCTTTTGTACCCGGTTTATCCTTTCCTAAGAAAAGAGGGTTTCTCAGTTCTTCTTCAGAGAGGACTTTAAG
>R03__coassemble_5_pt1 | contig 179781 bp, 168 predicted proteins | sample R03__metabat2_low_PE_040 | metagenome-assembled genome bin R03 | reverse complement strand
CGATCACGAAATCTTCCATGGCAGGATAAAGGACTTCCTCTACCTGCCGGTTCAAACGATGGATTTCATCCACAAAAAGGACATCTCCCTCTTGCAGATTATTGAGTATCGCCGCCATCTCGCCCGGTTTTTCAATGGCGGGACCTGATGTGATTTTAATATTCACTCCCATTTCATTAGCAATAATACCGGCAAGTGTCGTCTTTCCAAGCCCTGGTGGTCCATAAAAAAGGACATGGTCCAAAGCCTCTCCTCTTTCCTTTGCTGCCTCGATATAAACTTTTAATATCTCTTTAGCTTTGCTCTGTCCAATATAATCTTTCAACAACTGAGGTCTTAAATTGCTTTCAATCTTAACATCTTCAGCAAGACTGTCTGTTGTTATGATTCGTTTATTCATACATTAATCACCTGCTAGATCATAAATTTTAATGCCTGTCTCAAAATATCTTCCACAGATGCGCTATCCGAAAGTTCTGTCTTGCGTACAGCCTTTAAAGCGTCTGTCTGGCCATAGCCTAATGCTACCAAAGCAGAAATAGCATCCGACTGGACCGAAGTGATCTGAGTCGAAGCTATCGGCCCATCGTCTTCTCCTTTAAATGATCTTTCAAGCACATCTTCCAGTCGCAGCTTATCCTTTAATTCAATGATCAGCTTCTCCGCCGTACGTTTTCCGATTCCCGGAGCTTTTGCAATGGCTTTTGCATCTCCTGCGTTCACCGCAAAACAAAGATCATCCGGAGACAGCACTGATAATATGGCCAGTCCGCCTTTCGGTCCTATACCACTTACGCCGATCAGCATTTTAAAAATCCTCAGCTCGTCTTTGGATTTAAATCCAAATAACTGCATGGCATCTTCTTTCACATTCAAATACGTAAAAAGCTTGATCTCGCTTCCAATTGCCGGAAGTTCTGCGAGCGCCTGACCTGACATAAAAATACCGTAGCCCACACCATTCACATCCAAGATCACTTTATCTTCATCAATATCCGCGATCTCTCCTCGTAAAAAAGAAATCATCTCTCATCCTCCGTATGCAGAAATTTCACTCTCATCAGCACCTGACCTGCCACAGCACCGATCACCAGACCTGTCAGGGCTCCTGCAACCAATAATACGGGCAAATAATAGGCAACGCTGAAAGTCTCTACAACAAACATCGCAATCAGAATCTGCCCTATGTTATGGAACACTCCGCCTGCAATACTTACCCCCATGACACTGAATACTTTTGCCTTCTTAAGCAGATACATAACTGTCAGGCTTAAAAGCCCGCCTGCCAAACTGTAAATAATACTAAAATAATTACCAAATATGAATCCTGAAAGAAAAATTCTGGCAACAGAAAGAATATATACTTCTTTAGCCGAAATCTTATACAGCGCAATTACAATGACAAGATTGGCAAGCCCCAGCTTGACACCCGGAATGCCAAAAGAAAAAGGAATCAAACTTTCTATATAGCTAAATATAAAGGCAAGTGCTACAAAGACACCTATGTATGCAACACGATTCTTCAAAATCTACTCCTTAGTTGACAACTGTATCATAATCAGCCTCATCATCACTAATGATCGTGACAACCACTTTATTAGGAAGGCATATGATACTTTCATTATTTTTTGAAATAGCTTTCTGATGTACGCAAAGCTTGTCCGGGCAATCGGCTAAAACCATATCTGCGCTGCCGTCCTTGATCACGAGCGTATTAGAACTGTTATTGATCTCTACTTCTACATTCTCATTAAGCGAATAAGTTCCTACAGTTTTTCCATCTACCTGCACAACGACGGTAGCATCGTTATCACTATCTGCCAGCTGATGAAAAAAAAACAACACACCGGAAACTATCAAAATGATACATATCAATATAAAATCTGCTTTGCGAAATTTAAATTCCATACAGTCACCATCTCTTCCACCTGATATTTTAACACACCAGGAAAACCGATGCAACCATATGTTCGATTTGTATCTAACGCAAATCATGATATAATAAAACTTGAAACGAGGATAAAAAAGTGAAAAAAACATTTATTCCATTGATTTTAACCGCCTCTTTGCTGACACTTAGCACCAGCGGGTGCTCCACTTCTTCTGAAATATCAAATCCGATCACCTACACAGATACTCTTTTTGATACAGTTATCAATGTTCAGATTTATGATTCTGAAGATTTTGATCTGATAGATGGCTGCAAAGAACTATGCCGGAAATATGATCGAATGTTTTCCAAAGACGATGATGGCAGCGAAATTTTAAAAATAAATAATGCAGGCGGCACGCCGACAGAAGTCTCTGATGATACGATTGAAATTTTAAATACCGGACTTTATTACAGTGAACTTTCAAAGGGCATATTTGACATAACGATTGGAACTGTAACCTCCCTTTGGGACTTTCAATCGGATGAGCATAAAATTCCCGACCAGGAAAGCATCAATGAAGCATTGACCCATGTGGATTATCAAAATGTTGTAATATCCGGAAATACTGTAACTTTGAAAGACCCGGAAGCAAAACTGGATGTAGGTGCCATAGCCAAGGGATATATAGCCGATAAGCTGAAAGAATATCTCAAAGGCAACGGGTGCAATCATGCTCTGATAAATTTAGGCGGCAATGTGCTGGCTGTCGGCGGAAAAGATGATGATACGGCTTTTCATGTCGGAATCCAAGAGCCTTTCGATGAAACAGGCGAAGCTATTACTTCTGTAATGCTTGAAGACCAGACTCTGGTAACGACCGGAATTTATCAAAGATATTTTACCGTTGATGATGTCATTTACCATCATATTATCGATCCTTCAACCGGATACCCTAGTGACAATCAATTATACAGTGTGACGATCAAAACCGACTCTTCTCTCAATGCGGATGCTTTGAGTACTCTCACCTTTCTTCTTGGTCTGGATAAAGGAATGGAACTGATTGACAGCTTAGATGGCGTGGAAGCACTGTTTATCACATCGGATATGGAACTTATTTATACCGACCAATTCCAATAATTATTATTCACTGAACACTTTTCTTTAATGAAATCAGAGATACATGAAAAACCTCCATTCAACGAATAAATTTCGTGAATGGAGGTTTCTTTATACTCTGTTATCATAAAATAATCTTCTTAGGACATTTTTCAGCACAGACGCCGCAATCCTGACAAGCTTCATAATCAATGGCAGCAAGATTATTTTCAACGTGAACAGCATTATATTCGCAGTTCTTTTCACAGATCTTGCAGCCAATACATCCGGCTGAGCAAGCCTTCATAACAACTTTTCCTTTTTCTTTCGAGCTGCATTGTACCAAATGTTTCTGCTCATAAGGAACAATTTCAATCAAATGTTTCGGACAGATTGCAACACACTTGCCGCAAGCCTTACATTTCTCCTTATCTACAACTGCAACTCCATCCACAATTGAAATGGCATCAAACTGACAGGCAGCCACACAGCTTCCTTCGCCAAGACACCCAAATGAGCAAGATTTTGGACCGCCATTCTGCATCATATTAATCATGACGCAATCCATTTCTCCTGTGTACTCATAATTGCTCTTTGCCTTCTCACATGTACCGGCACATTTAACAAATGCAACTTTACGAACGCTTGTAGCAGCCTCTTCACCCATGATCTCGCCGACTTTTGCTGCAACAGGTGCTCCACCAACAGGACATCCTCCGACAGGTGCCTCACCCTTTACAATAGCAGCTGCAAGACCTGAGCATCCTGCATATCCACATCCGCCACAGTTATTTCCTGGAAGCACGGATAGGATTGCTTCCTCTCTCTCATCAACTTCAACCGCAAATTTTTTGCCGGCAACTCCGAGGAATACACCAATGAATAAACCGGTCCCACCGACAATCAATGCGGCAATCACAATACCTGTAACCATCTTCTATTCCTCCTAAATCAAACCTGAAAATCCAGTGAAGGCAATCGCCATCAAGCAAGCTGTGATAAGGACGATCGGTGTTCCTTTAAAGGATTCAGAAATATCATTGTATTCAATCTTTTCACGAATGCTGGCCATCAAAATGATAGATATAGCAAAACCAACTGATGTGCCCACACCATTGACTACACCCTGCAGAATTGTATATTCCTTCTGCACATTTGTAAGAGCTACTCCTAAAACCGCACAGTTTGTTGTGATAAGTGGCAAATAAACACCCAATGCATTGTAAAGAGATGGCATTGATTTCTTTAAGAACATCTCAACAAACTGAACAAGTGCTGCGATCACCAGGATGAATACAATTGTCTGCAGATACTCAACACCCAATGGTGTGAGGATAAATTTATAGATCAACCCTGCAAAAAATGATGCAATTGAAATAACAAAAATAACAGCGCCGCCCATACCAGAAGCGGTCTCTACTTTTTTTGAGACGCCTAAGAAAGGACAAATTCCAAGGAATTGGCTGAGAACGACGTTATTGACAAGTGCAGATCCAATCGCAATAAGTAATAATTCTTTCATGCTCTCTTCCCTCCTTACTCTGTCTTAGCATTTGACGGGCACTCAGCTGTACAAGAAGCGCAGCCACCTTCGGCGCAGCCTGCAGCTTCCGGAACTTTCTTTCCTCTTTCTGCAGCTTTTCTCTTGATACGATTCTGAAGTGCAACTAAGAACGCCAAAACCAGGAATGCACCCGGCGCCATGATAAAGATCGTCATAGGCACATATCCTGACTGACCCGCAGCAATATCAGCAAGCGGAAGCAGCTGCTTGCCAAAGATAGCTCCTGAACCGATCAGCTCACGAACGATACCGATACATGTTAATCCTACTGTAAATCCAAGTCCCATTCCGATACCATCAAAGATTGACGGAAGAACAGGATTTTTAGACGCATAACTTTCTGCACGTCCTAAAATGATACAGTTAACTACGATCAGAGGGATGTAGATTCCCAGCGAATCGTAAAGGGAAGGTACAAAACCCTGCAGTAAAAACTGAACAACTGTTACAAATGATGCAACAATCACGATAAATGCAGGCATACGTACTGAATCAGGGATGATCTTACGAAGCATTGAGATCAACATGTTGGAAAGCACCAAAACAACCGTTGTCGAAAGGCCCATTCCAAGACCGTTGGTAGCAGAAGTTGTCACCGCCAATGTAGGACACATACCTAACATCAGGACGAAGGTTGGATTTTCTTTGATCAGACCATTATATAATCTTTCTGTACAATTATTCATTCTATCCACCTCCTTATTCTGCAAGCGCTAACTGGTAATATGTAAGCGCCATGTTAACTGCTCCCGTAAATGCGCGGGAAGTGATAGTAGCTCCGCTCAAGGCATCGATGGACGTTCCATTTCCTCCATCTTTGGAAACATAAAAGCCTGTCGTATTCTGACCTACGTACTGAGAATAGAATGACGGATCATCTGCGCGCATTCCAAGGCCAGCTGTCTCAGAAATGGAAAGAACTGAAATTCCGTTTACCGTGCCATCTGATGTTAAACCGACTGTGATCTGGATATCACCGCCAAATCCTTCTGAATCTGTAACAGTCACAACATAACCCAAATCAGTAACTTCGCAAACTTCATCAACATTTGCCTTAATTCCAAGCGCCGATGCTGCCTCCTCAGAAGCCGATGTATCAACGTCTACCGGGTTGAAGCTGTCCATATCAGCTTCCGGAAAAACTGCCTGCCATGCCTCTATTTTTGCCTGCTCTTCCGCTGCAGCGATCGGCTCTTTTGTGATCTCATATACAACACCAAGGCAAATACCGGAAACAAGTGTGATTGCTACAAGGATCAATGCATTTTTTATAATCTTGTTCATTATTTCTCTCCTCCTTTACCAAATGGTTTTGGAAGAGTAACTCTTTCAATCAACGGAACAAATAAGTTACCAATGATGATCGCATAAGATACTCCCTCTGCAGAGCCTCCGAACAAACGGAACAATCCGGTCAGGATTCCCAAAATCACACCATATACGATCTGTCCGTTTTTGGTGATCGGAGATGTGACATAATCAGTAGCCATGAACCATGCGCCAAGCATCAATCCACCACCGCAAAGATGTGCTGTTATATACTGCGGATCAAAAAATCCAACGTTCGGATTCTGAACATGACCGAAAATTCCGATAAAAACAACAAACGTTACAATGTAAGTTCCCGGAATACGAAGATCAATCACTCCCAGCATGATCAGAATAATAGCACCGATCACAATAGCGATAACCGAAGTCTCTCCGATCACACCCGGTATTTTACCGATCAACATGCTCATGGTATCAACAGAATTTCCAGCCTTTAACTGTGCAAGTGGTGTAGGTCCTGTAACACCATCATAAATAAATGTGGTCATCTGACTTGCGAAGGAAATCAAAAGGAAACATCTGGCAGCAAGTGCAGGGTTCATGAAATTCTGTCCCAGACCGCCAAAGATCTGTTTTACGATAATGATAGCAAAGCAGCTGCCGATCACGCCCATCCACCAAGGGGCGCTGGCCGGCATATTCAAGCCAAGCAGAAGACCTGTAACTACCGCGCTGTAGTCATTGATCGTAATTTTTTTATGCATTAACTTTTCATACACATATTCTGCAATAACTGCTGACGCAGTTGTGGAGATAAGCATTATAAGTGCATTCAATCCAAAATTGTACACGCCAAAGGCTGATGCCGGAAGAAGTGCGATCACAACATAAAGCATAATATTTCCAGAAGTAACCTTATCGCGTACATGTGGTGAAGCTGAAACTTTTAATTTTAATTCACTCACGATTTTCCACCTCTTTCCCTATTACTTTTTATTTCTGCGATTCGCAAGAGCAATCTTACGCATCGAACCAATTGCCTGTTTCAATGGTCTCTTTGCCGGGCAGACAAAACTGCAGGAGCCGCATTCCATGCACTCCAGTCCTTCGTGCTTTGTAAATGCATCTTCATCATGATGTTCTGCATAATCGGCTAGTCTCGAAGGAATCAGACGGCTGGGGCATGCATCCACGCAACGTCCGCAATTGATACAAGCTGTAGGCTCAAACTGTGTCACCTGATCTTTTGTGAAGCAAAGAATCGAAGAATTCGTCTTTGTGATCGGAGTATCTAATGTAAACATAGCAAAGCCCATCATCGGACCGCCGGAGATCACCTTCTCAGGTTCTTCTTTAAAACCACCTGCTGCATGGATCAGTTCCTGCTGATTCGTTCCAAAATAAACCAGGAAGTTACCCGGATCATTAATCGCATCGCCACTGACAGTCACAACTCTTTCCATACATGGAACTCCGGTCGTGATAGCCCGGTTGATGGATATCATAGTCTCCACGTTATCTACAACACAGCCAGCGTCAGCCGGAAGCATTGCTGAATTGATTGCACGCCCTGTTGTCGCATAAATAAGCTGACGTTCTCCTCCCTGGGGATACTTTGTCTTTAAAGCCAGCACTTCAATACGAGGATCATCTTTTGTCAGATCTTTCAGTTTTGCGATACAGTCCGGCTTGTTATCCTCCACGCCAAGAATTCCCTTTGCGTGGTCAAAACACTTCAGGACAGCTCGTAAGCCGCCAATAATATCTTCCGGAGTCTCTATCATACGTCTGTAATCTGCCGTGATATAGGGCTCACATTCCGCGCAGTTTACGATTATATAGTCAATCTTATCCGGTTCCTTCGGCGAAAGTTTTACTTTTGTAGGAAAGCCTGCACCGCCCATTCCGACAATGCCCGCCTCGCCAATTGCGTTCAAAATCTCTTCCTTGGACATTTCCTCCAAAGGTTTGACCTCCGGGTAGGTTACTTCCTCATATAGTCCGTCGTTCTCGATCACGATCGAATTCACTTTAGATCCGGTCGGATTAAAATGAGGCTCAATTGCCTTAACTGTACCTGAAACCGAAGAATAAACCGGCGCCGAAACAAAACCGCCCGCTTCAGCAATCTTCTGTCCTCTAAGCACACGCTCTCCAACCTTTACAACGGGTGAAGCAGGAGCACCGATATGCTGAGAAACAGGAAATACCAGATTGCCTTCAGGTAAAACTTTAACAATGGCTTTATCTTTTGCAAAACGCTTGCCATCGTCCGGGTGTACACCACCCTTAAAAGTCAATAATGCCATTCCTTTCTTCCTTCCTTTCCCAATATAATTCAAGTATACAATTTATCATTTTTTTAATCTATACATTTTGCACAAAATTTTGTTTATTTTCCAAAACATTCCGTTGTATTTTTAACAAATTTTGTGTATTTTTTAACAACTTATTATCGTTAAAACGTCTTGCGCAAATATCCAATACCAATCCTACAGTAAAAGAAAAAGGCGAAGCCTCAAGCTTCGCCCTAAAAAACATATTCAATAAAAATTACTCTTCAACAGATTCCTCAACAGGTGCTGTCTCCAAAGCTTTCATGCTAAGGCTGATTTTCTTCTCGTCAGCTTTAAGATCAACAACCTTTGCCTGAATCTCCTGTCCTACTGATAAAACATCCGACGGTTTCTCAACACGCTCTTTAGAAATCTGAGATACATGAAGCAACGCATCAACGCCAGGTGTAAGCTCAACAAAAGCGCCAAATCCTGTCATTCTTGCAATCTTACCGGTCACAATTGTTCCAACAGCATATGTCTCTTCTGCATTAGCCCATGGATTTGACTCAGGGAACTTCAAGCTAAGACCAATCTTTACATCATCAATGCTCTTAACAAGCACTTTAAGCTCGTCGCCAACCTTGAATAACTTCTTCGGATCGTCAACACGTCCCCAAGACATTTCAGAAATGTGGAGAAGTCCGTCAACACCACCAAGATCGATAAACGCACCGAAGTTAGTTACATTCTTAACCACACCTTCAACTGTATCACCTACAGCAAGTTTCTCGAATAATTCTTTCTGCTTTTCAGCCTTTTCTGCTAAAAGAATCTGCTTTCTGTCTCCGATCACACGGTTTCTTCTTGGATTGAACTCGATGATAACGAACTCAATCTCCTGATCCTGATATTTAGAAAGATCCTTCTCATATGTATCGGAAACAAGGCTTGCAGGAATAAATACCTTTGCTTCTTCAACAACAACACTAAGTCCACCGCCGAGGATCTGCTTAACAGGAGCTTTCAATACTTCCTTATTCTCAAAAGCCTCTTTTAATCTCTCGTTACCCTTCTCAGCAGCAAGTCTCTTATATGTAAGTGAAACCTGGCCTTCTCCGTCATTAACTTTCAAAACTTTAACAGTCATTGTATCTCCCTCAGATACAACAGTTGTAAGATCAAGATTTGACTCATTGGTGTACTCGCTTCTGGTAAGAATACCGTCAGCCTTGTATCCGATGTTCAAAACGATCTCGTCTGGCTTAACCATTAGAACCTTGCCGTCTACGACCTCTCCGTTTCTGATAGTTTTAAAGCTTTCTTCTAACATCTGTTCAAAATTTTCTTCTGACATTCCTTTTGAACCTCCTCAATTATATTCTTGGGCGTGGAAGCCCCTGCTGTAATACCTACTGTTTCCACGGACATTAATTGATTCATATTCAAATCGCCAAGTGTCTGTATATAGTATGTATTGTTACATGCATGACTGCATATTTCAAATAACTTTTGCGTGTTAGAGCTCTTCTTATCCCCGATGACGATCATGGCATCCACTCTCTTTGCGATGTCAGCCGCCTCTTCCTGCCGCTCCTTGGTCGCACTGCAAATCGTATTTAAAACAAGTATATCATACCCCTTTTCTGAAATAATTTCAACTAATTCTTTGAATTTATTATAATTGAAAGTCGTCTGTGAAACGATGCAGATTGGCATATCCTCCGAAGTGGGAAAAAATGACTTGGCTCCCGCTACATCGTTCACAACCGAAACCTGTCCACTATTCGCCCATCCTTTAATTCCTTCCACTTCCGGATGATTCTCATTACCGATGATCACTACGTGATATCCCTCTTCGGTTTTTTCCGCCACGATCCTATGGATTTTCTTGACAAATGGACATGTTGCATCCACGCATTGTATTCTTTTATCTTCCAGATGATCACAGATACGCTTTGGCACACCGTGAGAACGTATGATGACAATGCCCTCTGTCACACGTTCCAGTTCCTTTTCATCTTTCAGAACAATTACGCCTTTGGATTCCATATCCTTGATTACTTCATCATTGTGAATGATCGGTCCAAACGTGTAGATCGGAACATCTTTATTTTCATCAATCTGTTTGTAGACTGTCTCAACAGCACGCTTTACGCCAAAGCAGAACCCGGCAGTCTTAGCTAATTCGATTCCCATATATCTCCTATTCGCAAAGAGCAATAATATAATCTACAACTTCATCGATTGACATATCCGAGCTGTCAACCAAAATAGCGTCCGCTGCTTTTTTAAGCGGTGCTGTCTCCCGATTCATATCTCTGGCGTCTCTTTCTATGATATCTTTTTCAATCGCTTCAAGATCACAGGAAATACCTTTTTCACAGAGCTCATTGAACCGTCGAAGCGCCCGGCATTTCGAACTGGCCGTAAGATAGATCTTAACATCTGCATTGGGAAGGATATTGGTACCGATATCTCTCCCGTCCATGATCACGTCTTCAGATGCAGCCAGCTCTCGCTGAAGCCCCAAAAGCCTCTCCCTCACTTTCGGCACTGCAGAGCTTTTTGATGCCATGTTTCCGACAGCTTCGTCTCTAAGGGTCGACGTTATATTCTCGCCATTTAAATACACTTGCTGCACCCCATCCTCGTAGGAAATGGTAACATTTGCATTGTCACTTGCCTTAGCTATCGCTTCCGTATCGGATGGATCGATTCCAAGTTTCAGAAAATAGATTGCCATCGCCCGATACATAGCTCCCGTGTCAACATATATAAATCCTTTTTCTTTTGCCACAAGTTTGGCGATTGTACTCTTGCCCGCACCTGCAGGCCCGTCAATTGCAACATTATATCCCATTGTTTTTCTCCTCTTTACACATATTCTATGCTTGTCCCTGCCAGATAGGCCGTTGACCAGGCAATCTGAAGATTAAACCCTCCGGTTAATGCATCCAGATCCAGCACTTCACCGGAAAAGTACAGATTTTTGATCAATTTCGACTCCATCGTCGCCGGATTTATTTCTTTTACGGAAACACCGCCTTTGGTTATGATCGCTTCATTAAAATCACGAAGTCCTGTCAAAGTGATCCTGAAATGCTTAAGCAGGTAGACAAGCGCCTGCCTTTCGGCTTTAGATATTTCGTTCACCTTTTTATCTTCAGGGATCTCACTCAAAGATAGAAAGACAGGAATCATCTTGGAAGGTAAAAGCTTCTGGATTACATTTTTAAACTGGCGGTTTTTATTTTCATCAAACTCCCGAAGAATCCTTGCGTCAAGCTTCTCTGCCGACAAAGCAGGTTTCAGATCTATCTCCAGGATCAGATTCTTCTCTTTCAATCGTTCGCCAATCGTGGAGCTGGCACTAAGGATCAATGGTCCTGTCACTCCGAAATGGGTGAACATCATCTCTCCAAATTCTTGATATAACAGCTTATTATCCTCGCATACAGTTACTGTAATATTGCGAAGCGAGAGTCCCTGCATCTCTTTGACCCACGCCTCTTTCACATTCATAGGCACCAGCGACGGAAGACACTTGGTCACAGTATGTCCCACACTTTTTGCAAATGTGTAACCGTCCCCTGTAGATCCTGTGGTCGGATAAGACAATCCTCCTGTTGCAACGATACAGGAATCCGCATAAAAAGAACGGTTATCCGCCAGACATATATGATCAAATTTTTTCTCTTTTTCAACGATCTTCGTCACTTTTGAGCACAAATGAACAAATACGCCTGCGAGCTCCAACTCATTTTTCAAAGCGCGGATAATATCAAAAGAATGATCGGAAACAGGGAAAACCCGATTACCTCTCTCAACCTTTAATGGAACTCCTGCATTTTCAAAGAAATCCATAATATCCTGATTGGTAAATGAATAAAAACAGCTATAGGTAAATTTCCGATTGGATATAACGGACGAAAACAACGTGTCCATATCCGCGGCATTTGTTACATTGCAGCGCCCTTTTCCGGTTATAAAAAGCTTCTTCCCGAGCTTATCATTCCCTTCAAACAGATGCACTTCATGTCCGCATTTTGCCGCATTGATAGCCGCAAACATACCGGCCGGTCCGCCACCGATCACGATCACTTTACTCATGTAGCTCCTCCGGTTTTTTCAGTTCGACTTTTTCTCCGATCTTATTCAATTCATCTTTACTGTATACCTGATATTCATCCCAAATATCTTCCAGGGTCTCCAAAGTGGTAATGACTTCTTTCTGTTTTTTCATGCAAAGTGCAACCACGAGAGCATTGACAACGCTCAAAGGAGCCACCAGAGAATCTACGATAGATGCCATATCACTTCTGGCGATCAGATTGCAGGATGAATACAGGTTAATAGGCGAATGAACACTGTCCGTCAATGTGATCACCTTAGCATTCCTGTTGCTGGCAAATTCCAATGCCTTCAGCGTCCGCATAGAATAGCGGGGAAAACTGATGCCGATCACCACGTCATTTTCATTGATACGGATCATCTGTTCAAAGATCTCGCTGGCGCTGCTGGTATCTACCGCAATAACATTATCGCAGATAAGATTCAGATAAAAACTAAGAAAATGTGCAAGCGGTGCACAGCTTCTGATGCCAATTACATAAATTTTATTCGCATTCAGGATCGTGTCCACAGCCATCTCAAAGGCATCATTATCAATCACTTCCTGGGTCAGCTTTATCTTCTCAATATCAGACTGCAGCACAGAACCCAAAATCTCACCCTGGGGGATACGCCCATATGCCACTTCCATACGTTGTATAGAGGTCAGCTGCATGCGCACCAGTTCGGCAAGTTCTTTCTGAAATTCAGGAAAACCGGCATAGCCAAGGGCCGTTGCGAAACGAACAACCGTTGATTCACTGACACCTACCTCTTCTCCTAGTTTTGCAGCCGTCATAAAGGCAGCTTTATCGTAATCTTCACGGATATAATCTGCAATCTTTTTCTGACTTTTGCTAAATTTCTTATATCCGTCTTCAATTTTCTGTAAAAGCTCATTCTTAGAAGCCATCATGATATACCTTCTTTTCTTATTTCATGCCTTATCATTATAAAACGATGGACATAATTATTCAACGGATGTGATTTAAAAAAGGAGAACCTAAAAGGTTCTCCTTCCAAACACATATTCAAATCATTAAACCGGATAGCTTCCGTTTTCTGTATCTGCAATTGTCTGATCCACTTTTGTCTGCTGTGCTTCTCTGTATTTAAAGAAATCTGTGGCAACCTGCGGGAACAGTGCATATGAAAGCACATCCTCGTCCTGCTGGATCCACTGTGCACATTCTTCACGAAGTGTATCAAGCTCATTGTCAATAAGATCAGCCGGCCGGCAGTCAATGACATCCGGATTTTCGCCAAGAACTTTCTTCTTAACTTCCTCATCAAACGGTTTAACTGTCTTGCCATATTTACCGCTCAAAATATCCTTTGTCTCTTTTGTAGCCATCTTATAACGCTCGCCCATCAGCACGTTAAACACAGCCTGAGTTCCGACAATCTGAGATGAAGGTGTTACAAGCGGCGGCTCGCCAAGGTCCTTGCGCACGCGGGGCACTTCTTCCAATACATCATAAAACTTATCTTCAGCGCCCTGTTCTGCAAGCTGAGATGTAAGATTTGAAAGCATACCGCCGGGGACCTGATAAAGCAGAGTTTTAATATTAACACCCATATTCTTCGGATTCAGCAGTCCGCTTGCAAGAGCTTCATCGCGGATTGGTCTGAAATAATCTGCGATCTCTGCGAGAAGATTCTGATCGAATCCTGTATCATATGGCGTTCCCTTGAAGGTCTCAACCATAACTTCTGTAGCCGGCTGTGATGTTCCCAGTGCAAACGGTGACATAGCCGTATCGATCACATCCACGCCTGCCTCGACTGCCTTCAAATATGTCATGGAAGCAACGCCGGATGTATAATGTGTATGCAGCTGAATCGGAAGATCTACAGCATCTTTCATAGCTCCGATAAGCTCAGTAGCCTTATACGGAACCAAAAGGCCTGCCATATCTTTGATACAGATTGAATCAGCACCCATCTCTTCAATTTCCTTAGCGATATTTACCCAATAATCGATGGTATAAGCATCACCTAGAGTATAAGAAAGAGCTACCTGGGCAGAACCTTTTTCCTTATTGGCTGCACTTACAGCTGTCTTTAAGTTTCTAAGATCGTTCAGGCAGTCAAAAATACGGATGATATCAATTCCGTTCGCTACAGATTTCTGTACAAAATACTCTACCACATCATCTGCATACGGACGATATCCGAGGATATTCTGTCCACGGAATAACATCTGCAGCTTTGTGTTCTTAAAGCCATCTCTGAATTTACGAAGTCTCTCCCATGGATCTTCCTTCAGGAAACGAAGAGATGCGTCAAATGTCGCACCGCCCCAGCACTCTACTGAATGATAACCCACCTGGTCCATCTTCTCCACGATCGGAAGCATCTGCTCTGTTGTCATACGGGTTGCGATCAGAGACTGATGTGCATCACGGAGAATCGTTTCTGTTATTTTAATTGGTTTCTTTTCGATTTCTGCCATTCTATTTTCCTCCTATTCGAATTTCCTTAAACACCTACGCCAAAGATCGCCATAAACGTACCTGCAGCGACTGCAGTACCGATAACTCCGGCTACATTTGGTCCCATGGCGTGCATCAGAAGGAAATTGGTCGGGTCAGCTTCTGCTCCCACCTTCTGTGAAACACGTGCTGCCATCGGAACAGCGGAAACACCGGCAGAACCGATCAACGGGTTAACTGCACCATGTGTCAGCTTGCACATAAGCTTACCAAACAAAACGCCGGCAGCCGTACCAAACATAAATGCAACGAGTCCGAGAATAACGATTTTGATCGTATCCATATTAAGGAAAGCTTCCGCACTTGTTGTCGCACCTACTGACGTTCCTAAAAGGATTACAACAATGTACATCAACGCATTGGATGCTGTGTCAGTCAGCTGACGTACAACACCTGATTCACGGAAAAGATTTCCTAACATCAGCATACCAACAAGGGGAGCTGTTGTTGGAAGGATCATACACACAACGATCGTAACAATGATCGGGAATAAAATTCTCTCAAGTTTTGATACCGGACGCAGCTGCTCCATTTTGATCTTTCTTTCTTCCTCTGTTGTGAGGAGCTTCATGATCGGTGGCTGAATGATCGGTACCAATGACATATAAGAATATGCCGCCACGGCGATCGGACCCATGATAGCCGTCTGGGACAGTTTTCCTGCAAGGAAGATTGAAGTAGGGCCATCTGCACCTCCGATGATAGAAACTGCAGCTGCTGCTTTATCCGAAAATCCCATAGCCATAGCACCCAGATAAGCAGCAAAAATACCAAACTGTGCTGCTGCTCCAAGAAGGAAGCTCTTCGGATTTGCGATCAAAGGTCCAAAATCTGTCATAGCTCCGACGCCAAGGAAGATCAAAGACGGAAGGATCGACCACTCATCCAGTTTGAAGAAGTAGTACAATAATCCGCCGGTTCCATTGGCAGCATCTTCTGCGTGAAGCATAATATCCGGATAGATATTTACAAGAAGCATACCAAATGCGATCGGGACTAAGAGCAGAGGTTCGAACCCATGTCTAATTGCCAGATAAAGGAAAAGACATGCCACTGCGATCATGACCAGATTACCAAAAGTAAGGGTACAGAATGCAGTCTGGCGCATGAGGTTTCCTAATGTAGTTGTTATATATTCCATTTTCTAACCTCCAGTCGTCAACGTTTCTAAAGCAGTGATTAGTTCATTGTAGCCAATACTGCTCCTGATTCGATTGCATCACCAACTGAAACATCAATGCTTGCAACTGTTCCGTCTTCCGGTGCAACAACTGGAATCTCCATCTTCATGGCTTCGATGATGACAACCGCATCTCCTGCCTTAACAGCCTGACCTACGCTTGCTTCGATCTTGAATACTTTACCTGCAGCGCCTGCTTTTACCTGAATTGAGCCTGCGCCTGCAGCTGCCTTTGGTGCAGCCTTAACCGGGGCTTTAGCAGCAGGAGCTGCCGCCCTTGCAACAGGAGCGCTGGGTGCTGAACCCGTCTCTTCAACTGTGACATCATACACATTGCCATTTACTGTGATTGTATAATTTTTCATGATTTGTTCCTCCTAATGTATCGATTATGAATTCCATTTATTCGACGGACGTCTCTTAATACTTCTTACCACAAATCCGTCTGTGCCAGTTCCCTCAGCTGCCGCTATAGCCGCTGCAATTACAGCGATCAGTTCTAGATCGTCTGTATCAGCATGCTCTTCCTGCACGATCACAGGCTCTGCAACTGTCTCATTCTTCTCTTCTGCCTTAGGTTTTTTCTTAAACATTTCCGAAATGACCGGAATATATTTAAACAGAGAGATGATAAATGCGATGAGGATCAGAACCGCAAATACAGTTCCCATACCAAGAAGTGTATTCAGTCCTGCTTTCTTTAAGATCTCACCCATTGTGAACTCAGCATTGACTGTCATGGAATCCAGATACTGATCTTCGCCAAACACAAACAGAATCGTAGCTGATCGCTCGGAGTACTCAACCGGGCAGCTGATTTCAATACTGTCGTTCTTGATTTCATATGTATAATCACCGTGGGAAATATATTCTCCACACTCTTCAATTCCTGCCTCCCAGCTGTCTAAAGCACCGGTAAAGCTATCCGGTGTGAGTGGAAGTCCAGCCTCCATAAACTGGTACTGCATCTCATAATCCGTAGCACTATCCCATTGAGCAAGCGTTTCTTCGTCCGCTCCTTCGCAGTAAGTGATAAGGAATTCCGTCACCTGCTCCAGAGTCTCAACGTCATATTCTGTTTCATCTTCTGTAGCAGAGCATCCGGCTAATGTAAAAACAGCAAGCAGAAGGCAAAGGAATAAACTAATCTTTTTCTTCACTTTTGTTCCACCTTTCTTAAACTGTGCCATGCTTCTTTAACGGACGTTCCTCTCTCTTTGTGAACAACATCTCAAGAGCACCGATCAGATACTTTCTTGTATCGCCAGGCTGAATGATCGTATCAACATAGCCTCTTCTGGCAGCTGACAGAGGACTTGACTGAAGCTCCTTGTACGCTTCTGCTTTCTCTTTCATGGTTGCAGCGTCTGCGTCTGCATACATGATCTTAGCAGCAAGTGTGGAATCCATCATACCGATTTCGGCAGAAGGCCATGCATAAACCATATCTGCACCGATTGCTTTGCTGTTCATGGCAATGTATGCGCTTCCGTAAGCCTTTCCGATCACAACATTCACCTTCGGAACAGTTGCGTCTGCGAAAGCATATGTCAACTCAGCAACTGCTTTAGCCAATCTCTTTTCTGCACATTTTGTTGCAGAGAATCCGGTTACATTCGTGAGAGAGATCACCGGGATGTTAAATGCATCGCAGAACTGTACAAACGAAGATGCTTTTCTGCAGCCGCGGATCGTAAGAGAACCGTCGAACTCAGCTTCAACTTCAGCTTCTGCATTATACACCTTAGAACGGTTAGCGATGGCGCCAACTGTCATACCATTCAGTTTAATGAAGCCTGTTACCATTTCTTTTGCGTAATCTTTCTTTGTCTCGAAGAAAACACCGCCGTCAGAAATCTCTGCAAGTGCAATGGCCGTATCTTCAACCGCATTTTCAATGGATGAACAGATTCTGTTCAGATCATCATCACATTCGTTGTAAGATGCATCCTCTTCATTGTTGCAAGGAAGAATATCAACAAGACTTCTGATCTGGCCTAAAATCTCCTCTTCTGTTCCCACTCCGTCGATGGTTCCCGATTCTTTGCTCTGGAACTGTGCAGATGAGGTATCACATTTTGAAATTTCATTGCCCGGAATCGCATTTGGAGAATTTACAAAAAGCTTTGCTTTCGTGCTCTCCATAAAAGTAAAATCTGCCAATGCCGGTAAAACTGCAAGTCCGCCACCACAGGTTCCGAAAACAGCTGTAATCTGCGGAATCACACCGGAAGCCATAGATTGTTTTAAATACAATTTACCAAATGCTTCCAGAGCATCTGTTGCCTCCTGTAATCTAAATCCGGCGCTGTCGATGAGACCGATCACAGGTGCTCCCATCTTCATAGCCATATCGTAAATATTCACAATCTTCTTTGCATGCATTTCGCCAACTGCACCATTTAAAACAGATGCATCCTGGCTGTATACATACACAAGATTACCGTTGATGACTCCGTAACCGGTGATAACACCATCTGCCGGAGTTTCTTTTTCCTGCAGGTTGAAATCTGTAGCTCTGGCTGTTACAGCGCCGCCAATCTCAACAAAACTGCCTGCATCAAGTAACATCTGAATGCGGTCACTTGCTGCACTTTCATTCGTGTTGCTCATAATAAGCGCTCCATTTTTTCTCTTGAATATGTTAAATATTATATCCAACTTTTCGCCTATTATATTATATTCGTTGCTTTGTCAATAATCAATTAAAAAAAACAGCAAAAAACAGGCTGAATAAACAGCCTGTTTTGTACAATTTACTGAATTTGTTTTTTAATGATCTCATTTTTATTTTTATAGATGGAATTTGGGGGGACAAATCCTCTCACGCTGGAAAGAGGATAAATGTTACTGCGGGGTCCGACTACACTTCCTGGATTCAATACAGTTCCGCAGCCAATTTCCACCTCATCCCCAAGCATTGCGCCAAATTTCTTTAAGCCGGTTTCTATTCTTTCTTCTCCTGCTTTTACAACCACAAGCTTTTTGTCTGACTTTACGTTGGAAGTAATGGATCCTGCGCCCATATGCGATTTAAATCCGAGGATTGAATCTCCAACGTAGTTGTAATGGGGGACTTGTACCCTGTTAAATAACACCACATTTTTAAGCTCAGTTGAATTTCCCACCACAGCATTTTCGCCCACGATGGCATTGCCACGGATAAAAGCGCAGTGACGTATCTCTGCATTTTTTCCGATGATTGCAGGTCCATGGATATAAGCCGTAGGAAAAACAGTAGCACTTTTGGCAATCCATACATCCTCTCCTACCTGTTCATACTCCTCAGCAGGTAACGAAGGCCCAATCTTTAGAATAAATTCTTTGATCTTAGGAAGCGCTTCCCAAGGGTATGTCAAACCTTCAAATAAATCCTTTGCTATTGTTTCATTCAGATTGTATAATTGGGCGATCGTCATCTCTTTCATGACTTTTTCCTCCTTTTCGGGGTCTGTTTATAAAATTGAGCAGCATAATCGTAGCATGCACGAAGTTGAGACTGATTACTAAGTCCCTTTACCTGTTTTGTCTTGCCTGTCACAAACGCACTTAATTTTGTCATATATTCTTCCGGTGTGATCTCGCCATTAGCCACATAAGTCAACCCTTTCTCCCAGCTGGCCGTAAGCTCCGGGTTCAAAAGGGAACGAATGGAAAAATTGACCACGTCAAAAATCATCTCACCCAGCTGTGTCGGGACCACGATCTGTGTCTTTTTATTCAGATTCAGATATTTGTTTGTGATCAGCTTCTTTAAAATCTCTCCTCTGGTGGCACTGGTACCGATACCGCTGCCCTTGATCAAAGCGCGAAGCTCTTCATCCTCGATCAGCTGTCCTGCATTTTCCATGGCAAGGATCAGAGAACCGGAATTGTAACGTTTCGGAGGCGATGTTTTCCCCTCTTTCACTTCCAGTTTCTGAATATCGATGACAGCATTCATTTTCAGATTCCTTACATACTCCAGACTTGCCTCATCTTTCGCAGCATTCTCGCCCTCCTCCTTATCACTCTCATTCTTCTCTCCCCTGCCATACACTTTAAGATAACCTTCTTCTTCAAGGACTTTACACGTAGAGAAAAATTTCTCCTGATCAATATCAAGCGTAAGTGAAACTTTCTGATATACCGCCGGTGGATAAAAAATAGCAAGAAAACGTTTCACAATGAGATCATAAACAGATTTTGCCGTGTGAGAAAGGGATGAAAGTGCTCCGAATCCCTGACCGGTTGGAATGATCGCATAATGGTCTGTAATCTGTTTGTCATTGACATACTTTGTCCTTGCAATCGTCTTAAAACTTCCAAATTCCAGAATGTCTGAAAGATAAGGAACTGCCATCTGATATTTGGTCAGTCCATTCAGATTCTTGGAAATTTCCTTCGCCACAGCTGTGGAAAGGACACGGGCATCCGTTCTTGGATATGTAGTCAGTTTCTTCTCATAAAGTTCCTGCGCAATGCGCAGCGTCTCATCCGGACTTATCTTATATCTTTTGGAGCATTCGTTTTGCAATTCTGCCAGATTGAATAACAGCGGAGGATTTTTCTTTTCCTTCTTCCTGATTATATCAACCACTGTACCCTGCACAGGGTGCTGCTCTTTGATCTGGCGGATCAGTTCATTTGCATCCTCTTTCTTTTTAAAACCATTTTCTTTGTAAAGGAGCGGTGATTCAAAATATCTGGATCCTTCCACAGCCCGCCACTCTCCTTCAAAAGTCTTTCCGGATTCTCCTGCCAGGCACACAACGCGGTAGAAAGGAGTTTCCACAAACTGACGGATTTCCCGCTCTCTGCGAACGACCATGCCCAAGACACAGGTCATCACTCGTCCTACGGAAATGACTGTTCTCTGATTTCCCAGGTAATTGGAAATACTGTTGCCATACTTAAGCGTCAGCAAACGGGAAAAATTAATTCCCATCAGATAATCTTCTTTAGCCCGAAGGTAGGCGGCAGCACTCAAGTTGTCATATTCGCATAAATCTTTCGCCTGCCGGATACCTCGCAATATTTCATCTTCGGTCTGGGAGTCGATCCATACTCGTTTCCTGATCTTTCCCTTGACTTGCGCCTGCTGTTCCACCAGCCGGTAAATATACTCACCTTCCCGCCCGGAGTCAGTGCACACGTAGATTACATCCACATCAGATCTATTCAACAATCCCGCAACGATCTTAAATTGCTTTGCGACCGACGGGATCACTTCATATTTGAACTCATTTGGTATAAAAGGCAGAGTCTCCAAACTCCACCTTTTCAAACCTTCATCATAAACTTCCGGATAGCTCATAGTGACCAGGTGCCCGACGCACCAGGTGACGATCGCATCCTGCGATTCCATATAACCATCCTTGTTCTGCGCTTTGATTTGAAGCGCCTTTGCAAATTCTCTGGCCACGCTTGGCTTTTCTGCAATATATAAGGATTTCCCCATAAATAATTACTTTCTCCTTTTTCTACTTACGGAAAAGGTGTCCAAGTCTGGCAAAGAATGACTCCTTTTTCTCCTGCGGGATCTGTGCCGGTTTAGCTAAAAGAGCCTCTTCCATAAATACCGCCTGTGAATCAATGGCATTCTCCTGCGTCTTTAATTTATGGTACTTATGGTCCTTTTCCAAAACTCTAGCCTTCACATTATCCGAAAGCATCACATCCAGATAATGATTGATCTGCTTCTTGATATCCTCGTCCAGGATCGGTGTAGCCACTTCCACTCGCTTTTCCGTATTTCTTGTCATCATATCAGCTGAACCGATATAAATCTTCTGCTCGGCGCCTTTTCCAAAGCTATAGATTCTCGGATGCTCCAGATAACGTCCCACAACACTCATGATCCGTACATTTTCCGTGTAATCCTTGACGCCCGGAACAATGCAGCAAATGCCCCGGATGATCAAATCAACTTTGACACCTGCTCTTGACGCCTCAGAAATTTTACTGATAAAATCTACGTCTGTCACAGAATTCATCTTCATGATGACACGGCCGTTTTCGCCCTTTTTTATCTCCTGATCGATCAAGTACAAGACTTGCTGCTTTAAGCTAGTAGGCGATACGATCAAATGGTCATACTTGCCACTCAGATTACCAATAGCCATATTCTTAAAAAATTCAGAAGCATCTACGCCAATGAGATAATCCGCCGTCATCAGTGAAAGATCTGTATACATTGTTGCTGTCTTCTCGTTATAATTTCCGGTACCGATCTGGGTGATATATTGAATATCATTGCGGTTTCTGTAAGTGATAAGACAGATTTTTGAATGAACTTTATATCCCTCAAAGCCATAAATGATCCTGCATCCGGCTGCCTCTAACCGCTCAGACCAGTCGATGTTGTTCTGTTCGTCAAAACGGGCCCTAAGTTCAATCAGAACTGTAACTTCTTTTCCATTTTCTGCAGCAGCACACAAATATTCAACCAATCTGGCTTGTTTGGCCAATCGATAGATTGTGATCTTGATCGTCATAACGTTAGGATCTGTCGCCGCTTCCCTGATGAGGCGCAGGAACGGATTCATGCTCTCGTAGGGATAGAATAAGAGAATGTCCTTTCTTCGGATCTGCTTCATCATAGGTTCCTCCGTTACATGGCAGGAATTCTGCGGTGAAAACGGAGCGTATGTGAGGGACCTCTTCATTGCTTCAGGAAGATCCCCTGCAATATCGAAAATATAATCCAGTTTCAAAGGCATCTTAGTCCTGAATATCTGGTTTGGTTTGATCTTGAATTTGTCGCAGAAATATTTCTCTGCTTCCGGGGATAACTTTTCTGCCACTTCCAGGCGCACAACAGCCATCCTGCGGCGCTTGTTGATAGTCTTCTGCATCAGGTGTCGGAAATCTTCATTTACTTCCAGCGCCTCATCATCAGGTGACACATCGGCATTACGTGTGACACAGATATAATTTTTCTCTGTCACATCATATTTCGGAAATATCAGATGCATAAATTCCATCAGCACCTTTTCCATCCGGATATATCGGATATCGTGCCCAGGCATAAACAAAACTTCGGACATAAATGACGGGACCGGAACGATACCACGCATCATCTTATCCTTCTGGCGCAATGTGGCAGTCACATAGATTTCTTTGTTGAGCAAATGCGGAAATGGGTGATTTGCGTCTATGATCTGAGGCGATAACACAGGCAGAATCTGTTCCTTAAAATACTTCTTCACATACTTTTTTTCCTGGGCTTCCAGCTCTTTGAAATCAAGCCCGCAAACACCGAAAGGATTTAATTGCTTCTTGATCTCAGCGTAAGTCTTATCCCGCTCCTTATAAAGCGGTGCAACTTCTTTAAATATAGCTTCCAGCTGCTCTTCGGGAGTCATTCCGGAACGTTTATCTTTTGTCTCTGCGTCCGTGTGCATCATATCAAAAAGACTACCCACACGTACCATAAAAAACTCATCCAGATTACTGGTGAAAATTGCCACAAATTTCATCCGCTCCAAAAGGGGAACCGATGGGTCCATTGCTTCCTCTAAGCATCGCTGATCAAATTTCAGCCATGAAAGCTCTCTGTTTTGTGTGTACTTTAACATATTCTTGTCCATAAGCACCTCATTCTTAGTTTGTTTTTCGTACTTCTCTATTTTACCACCAGACAGTGAGAATGCAAAGAAAAAACGCCTGCCCTTTTCTTTATGCGATCCATTTCACATAAACCAAAAAGGCAGGCGTAAAATCTTTTATATTATTTTGCCTGAATATAACCCTTAGCTGTCAAGCTCTCTGCGCAAAGGACAGCGCCGCCTGCAGCTCCGCGGATCGTGTTATGAGACAATCCGACAAACTTAAAATCAAACAGGCTGTCTTCTCTAAGCCGTCCGATAGAAACTCCCATACCATTCTCATAATCTACATCCAGTTTAACCTGAGGACGGTTATCTTCCTCCAGATACTGAATAAACTGCTTAGGAGCGCTTGGAAGCGCAGCCTCCTGAGGAAATCCTTTGAATGAGACAAGCTTTTCGATCAGCTGCTCTTTCGTAGGCTTTTTCTCAAAATTGATAAATACGGCTGCTGTATGTCCGTTTAATACGGGCACGCGGATGCACTGGCAAGTAATCTTCGGGAGTTCAGCCTTAACGATCACGCCGTTTTCAACCTTACCCAATACGCGAAGCGGCTCCTGCTCGCTCTTCTCCTCTTCTCCACCGATATAAGGAATGATATTTTCTACCATCTCCGGCCAGTCCTTAAACGTTTTGCCGGCACCGGAGATCGCCTGATATGTGGTTGCAACTACTTCCTTCGGTCCGAATTCTTTCCAGGCGGCAAGGCACGGCGCATAGCTCTGGATCGAGCAGTTTGGTTTTACGGCAATAAATCCTCTGGTTGTGCCAAGTCGTTTTTTCTGATCTGCGATTACCTCAAAATGTTCAACATTGATCTCCGGGACAACCATCGGTACATCCGGTGTCCAGCGGTGTGCGCTGTTGTTGGATACCACCGGTGTCTCAGTCTTTGCATAAGCCTCCTCGATCGCACGGATTTCATCTTTTGACATATCAACAGCACTGAAGCAGAAATCAACACTGGCTGCAACTTTTTCTACTTCATTTACATTTAAAACGATCAAATTCTTAACAGCTTCCGGCATAGGTGTTGTCATTTTCCAACGTCCTCCTACTGCCTCTTCATATGTTTTGCCTGCAGAGCGCGGGCTTGCCGCAACTGTTACAACTTCAAACCATGGATGATTTTCAAGCAGAGAAATAAATCTCTGTCCCACCATACCGGTTGCCCCCAAAATACCTACTCTTAATTTCTGTTCCATCCTTATACTTCTCCTTCTTCTTCTACTTATAGGATTCCATGTATTCTTTATTGACTGCGATCACCTGCTCCATCGCTTCTATACCGGGAGCCCCTATAGTCAGCCTCTTGCTGACACAGGTTTCGAGGCTGATCGCCTCATAAATATCTTCTTCAAATGCCGGCGAAATCTTCTTATACTCCTCCAACGGAAGTTCTTCCAGCGAAAGATTCTTTTCTATGCAGGTAAGCACAAGGCGGCCGACAATTCCATGCGCATCCCTGAATGCTACGCCGTGGTTCACAAGATAATCTGCGGCATCAGTCGCATTTGTAAAACCACCCATGGCACTGGCTGCCATGCGGTCTTTACGGAATTGCATCGTCTTGAGCATACCTGTAAAAAGAGCTATGCACCCCTTCGCAGTATCGATGGCATCAAAAGACCATTCCTTGTCCTCCTGCATGTCTTTATTATATGCAAGAGGAATACCCTTCATTGTTGTCAAAAGAGCGGTTAAAGCGCCATACACACGACCGGTCTTACCTCGTACAAGCTCCGCAATATCCGGATTTTTCTTTTGAGGCATGATACTGCTTCCTGTACTGTATGCGTCGTCTATCTCAACGAACTGGTATTCGTTGGAATTCCAGATGATCACTTCTTCTGAGAACCTGCTTAAATGCATCATGATCATAGATAAAGATGATAGAAATTCAATCAGGTAATCTCTGTCTGAAACCCCATCTATACTGTTTAGGGTCGGACCATCAAAATCCAGAAGACTTGCCGTATATTCACGGTCCAGAGGATAGGTTGTTCCTGCCAAAGCACCGGACCCCAGCGGACAAGTATTCATTCGTCTTCTTATGTCACACAAGCGCTCATGATCCCGTTTAAACATCTCAAAATATGCGCCCAGATGGTGTGCCAGTGTAATAGGCTGCGCTTTCTGCAGATGAGTGAATCCCGGCATATATGTATCCAGATTCTCTTCCATCTTTATAAGAAGTTCTTTCAATATTTCACGGATTTCTTCATTCACAAGATCTACTTCATCTCTTGTATAAAGTTTCATATCCAATGCAACCTGATCATTTCGGCTCCGCCCGGTATGAAGTTTCTTTCCTGCATCCCCGATGCGTTCGATAAGCGTAGCTTCAACAAAGCTGTGAATATCCTCATATGTATCGGAGATCTCAAGCGTTCCCGCCTCTACATCGCAAAGGATTCCCTTCAATCCACTCACGATCTGTTCTTTTTCTTCGTCTGTTAAAATTCCCTGCTTTTCAAGCATTGTCACATGTGCGATACTTCCTCTGATATCCTGCGCATAAAACCGCTTGTCAAAAGTAATGGAAGCATTAAACTGATATACTAACTTGTCCGTCTCCTTTGTGAAACGTCCACCCCACAACTGTGCCATTCTCTCTTTTCCTTTCGCAAAATGCTAACACCGATTTTATCATATTTCATAATAAAATCAAACATTATTTAGTGAAAACTCACAACCGCAATAGTTTTGGCGATATAAGCCATACTCTTTCGAAAGCTCGATTGATCTTTTATATCCGTTTTTTTTCTTGAAATCGGATAACAGATACGGTACACCAAATTCTTCTCCCAGCCTTTTTCCGATTGTATTTAAAGCCTCCGCTTTTTTTAATGGGCTGATACTTAAGGTAGTCGTAAAATAATCATATCCGCACTCCTTTGCCATTGCTGCCGTCTCCCGAAGCCGCAATTCATAACATTTCATGCATCTTGCGCCGCCCTCTTTCACATGTTCCAGTCCCTTTGCCATTTCGTAGAAACGTTCTTTATCATATACGCCTGCCACAAAGGATACTTTGTGTTTAACGGGCATTTCACCGATCAGTTTCTGTTGTTCTATAATGCGTTTGGAAAACTCTTCTTCCGGATAAATATTGGGATTATAATAAAACACTGTAATTTCAAAATAATCGCTCAGATATTCCAACACATAACTGCTGCATGGTGCGCAGCAGCTGTGTAACAAGAGCTTTGGAACCTCGCCCCGTCCATTCAAATCATCGATCAGACGGTCCAATTCTTTTTGATAATTTGTCATAAACATTTCCTCATTGCATGTATTTATCTTCGTAATTATACATTCTCTTAACACTTCAATCAACCGAAAAGGGCTTGCAAATATGAAGTTATTTGATATAATAACACTTGTGATTTATCACAATGCTGGAATAGCTCAGCCGGTAGAGCACTTCACTCGTAATGAAGGGGTCGTCGGTTCAAATCCGATTTCCAGCTCGTCAAAAAAGCCATCTCATAAGAGATGGCTTTTTCTATGCATCCGCACAAAAAATGTACTGATAAATGTTTTCGGATATTTCTACTTTATAATGCTTTGTAATATAAGTCTATAATGTCTTTCAGTGTTGACATTCTAGGATTGGCAGCAATGTTTCCGCTCTTCATTGCATCCTCTGCCATCTGAGGAATCTTATCCTCCGTCACACCGACTTCTGAGAGTGTTGCAGGGATTCCAAGCTGCTTATTCAAAGCCTTGATTTCATCTACCAGCATGCCCGGCACAAAATCTTTCACAGGTTCCTTCTCTTCTGAAATGTAATTATAGATTTTCTCATATCTTCCTTTATCTGCAAGTGCGTTGTACTCAACTACTACCGGCAGCAAAATAGAATTGGCAACACCGTGCTGTACCCCAAAGAAAGCGCTTACAGGATGTGACATGGCATGTACATTGCCAAGTCTGGCCCAGGCAAAAGCAATTCCTGCAAATGTAGCACCCATCATCATGGCTCCTGCCGCTTCTTCATCCTGTCTGTTTGCCACAAATCGTCTGATATTCCCGCCGATCAGTTCCATCGCTTTTTCGGCCATAGCATCAGAAAACGGTGAAGCACTCCTTGAAATATATGCTTCCAGCGCATGGATCAGAGCATCGACACCACAGGAAGCTGCGATTGACGGCGGTACAGACATGATAAATTCCGGATCAAGCAACGCATATTTAGGCAGCAGCTCGTAGCTGAAAACTGTCAGTTTATAATTGCGTGATGTATCAGTGATCACTGCAAAAGCCGTTACCTCGCTTCCGGTTCCTGCTGTTGTAGGGATTGCAATGATCGGTTCGATAGCTCCTGGAACCAAATGTGCGCCCTCATACTCTGTGATCGATCCGCCATATCTTGCAAGTACTCCCACTGCTTTAGCTACATCCATTGGGCTTCCGCCGCCTAATGCCACAATACTGGTCGCACCGGATTCCTTGTATACTTTTGTTGCAGCGTCAACCATTTCAACAGTTGGATTGGGCAGAATATCAAGGAATGTAACTGTCTCAATCCCTGACGCTTCGCAAACATCCTGGATCTTTTTTACCACGCCAATCTTCTCAAGTCCATGATCTGAAACGATCATCATTTTCTTTGAGCCTGATTTTTCAAGCAATCCCGGAAGTTTTTTTAATGATCCCATTCCATATACGATTTCCTGAGGCACTTTAAAACTGAAATCTTTGAACATATCTTTTCTCCCTTTTCATTTATTTTTACAATAAAAAAACAAAGATACCGATCTCCATCAATCGACATCTTTGTCATTTTCATTTTATCACAGCTTTCTTAAATAGCAACCCCAAATTATGAATGATCATGCACAACGATCTGCGGATAAGCCATTTCGATCTGATTAGCATCAAAGGACAGTTTTACCTCTTCCAAAAGCTCCCATTTTGCAGGAAAATAGTCCACAGCATCCACCCAGGCTCTAAAGCCAAGGACAACTGCACTATCGGACAACTCATCGACAAATACGTTTATATCTTTGTCTTTCTTTACCAAAGGATTTTTAGTTAATATTGAAAGCACCGTCTCCTTAGCAATCTTCAGATCACTTTCGTAGGTGATATTGATGCGGAGATCAAGAAGTCTTTCTTTCATAGCTGAAACATTTGTCAGGCTGTTGTTGGTAAGGATTCCATTCGGAATCACTACCGTCTTATTATCCAGTGTGGTGAGCTTCGTATAAAAAATCTGGATTTCTGTCACAACGCCTTCTTTTTTATTGGTATCTTCAATGATATAATCACCAACTGCAAACGGTTTCAGAATAAGGATCAGAACACCGCCCGCAAAATTGGACAGACTTCCCTGGAGTGCCAGTCCCACAGCCACGCCACAGGAAGCAATCAGTGCTGCGACAGAAGCCGTATCAACACCGAATTTTGTTGCTATACAGAATAGCAGCAGAAAATATAAGCCAAATTTTAGGAGCGAATCCAAAAACTGGCTTACACCGGTATCAACAGCGGATTTTTCCAAAGCTTTCCTTACGATTTTTCTCACCCATCTGATCAAAATACGCCCCACAAAAAAAGCAGCCAAAGCAAGAACTACTTTGCATGCGAAGCCAATGTAATCCGATAAATGATCTGAAAAATACTGTGCAAATTTATTGACATCCTGTACTGTGTTTTCCAATGATATTTCTCCTTTATCTAAGTGCCAGAAATGCGCTTAAGTTCCCCCGTTTTGTCCCACAACTTCTGTGGGAAAATAAAAGCTCCGGGTTACAGTGTGTACAAACATTAGTAACCGCCAGATTTTCTCTTCTGATTCCTGCCTCTGTCAAAATGATCTCATTCGCTTTCCAAAGATTCAGCTGAAACTTGCGGTTCTCCTTTTCGTAAAACAACTCTTCATACTGTCCCGCATCAAAAACTTTCTTAAACTCGTCAATGACGTCCTCACTGACCTCATAGCAATCCTGGCAGATAGAAGGACCGATGGCGGCCACAATATTTTCCGGCTCACACCCGAAAGTTTCCTTCATTTTTTCTATGGTCACCAGACCCATCCGTTTCACGGTCCCGCGCCACCCTGAATGAGACAGTGCGATCACTCGCTTTACAGGATCAACAAAATAAAGTGGCACGCAATCCGCATAAAATGTCACAAGGCAGATTCCCGGTACATCTGTGATCAATCCATCGGTATTTAAAAACTGCCTGCCCTTATCTTCCTCTCGTACAACAGCAACATTTGTAGTATGCATCTGCTGCGTGTACGTAAAATCTTCAGCATTTACACCGATTGCCTTTGCCATACGCTTTACATTTTCCCGGACTGCGAAGGGATCATCTCCACGGGACGTGGAAATATTCATTGACGTAAAGCATCCGGTACTGACACCGCCTAATCTGGTCGAAAATGCATGCTTCACGATACCTGTTTTTTCAAGAAGGGGATAGCAAAGATAAGGCACACCTTCTCTTTCGACAATATCAAAAATATGTTCCTGATTCTTATATTTCAATCCTATATCCATGATTCCATTCCTCTAGGTAATAAAATCAAAAGCATTCCTGAGTACACGGATTTCACTGCCGACAATACTGATCACGTCAAAACGGCAAGGTATGTCCGCAAATCCATGTGTCAGCAAATAGTGAGATGCACACCTGCTGATGGTCCGCTGTTTTGTGTAAGTCACTGCTTCCTCCGGAAATCCATTCCGCAGAGAATTGCGGTATTTCACCTCACAGAAAACAAGAAATTCTCCCTCTTTGCATATGAGATCGATTTCTCCTTGTCTGTACCGATAATTGTATTCCAGCACTTCATATCCCAATGATTGCAGATATTTTGCCGCCACTTTTTCTTTGTGCTCTCCGATTTTTCGATTGTTGTATGCCATTTAAGCCCTCGATCATACAAAGTTCTTTATAAACGTAGCCCTGTGGATCGGACACGGTCCCAGTGCTTTCAGTCCGGCAATATGAGCCTTCGTTCCATACCCTTTATTGCTGGCAAAATCATAGCCTTCATAAATCCTGTCATACTCCACCATCATGCGGTCTCTTGTTACCTTTGCTATGATGCTGGCTGCAGCGATAGAAACACTTTTTGCATCTCCTTTGATAATAGGAACCTGTTGGATCTGAACCTGTGGAATGGTGACAGCATCATTTAAAAGGATATCGGGAGTCACAGATAAATTCCCGATTGCTTCTCTCATAGCTTCGTAAGTGGCCTGTAAAATATTGATCTCATCGATTCTTTCCGGTCCCACCATACCAATGCCGACTGCAACCGCCTTCTCCATGATCACATCATAAAGCTCTTCTCTCTTTTTTGCAGAAAGCTTTTTGGAATCATTTAAATAAAGAATAGGTTCATCTTTCGGTAAGATTACACCGCAGGCAACCACCGGTCCGGCCAAAGGCCCCCGGCCGACCTCATCAATGCCGCAGATGTAGCCATAGGAAGCATATTCTTCTTCATAACGGCTCATTTCCTTTGTCCGCTGTATTTCCTTCTCCAACCGCATCTGCCTTTTTAAGAGCTGCTCTTCTTTTTTAGTCATGCTTTAACACCTCAATCCTGTCAAAGGGATAGATGCGGAAAAATGCTCTTCCCATGATCTTGTCCTTTTTGACCAGTCCCACATCCGGATCTCTGCTGTCAGAGCTGTGATTTCTATTGTCACCCAGCACAAAATACTCGTCCTCCCCAAGAGTTATAGGTTCCTCGGCATCCCACGCATATTCCATAGGCTCAGCACCGTAGACATCCGTGGTCAAAAGCTCACCGTCAATATAGACCGCACCGTCCACCACCTGAACGGTCTCCCCCGGCAGACCTATGATACGTTTGATATAAAATGTACCATCCTCATCATGTGGAAATACAATAATATCAAAACGTTCCGGATCTTTGAACCGATATGAGATCTTATCCACGATCAGCTGATCGCCGTCACTGAGAGTATACTCCATGGAAGAACCGATCACTTTTGTTCGCTGTCCCACATATGTGACGATCACAAAAGTGAGAACGATAATGATCGCAATGTATATGATCCAACTTAAAAGTTCACCAAAAAAACTTGTTTCTTTCTCTTTTTTACGTGTCATTTAAACACCTCATTATCTAATCTGTCAGAGCTCATTTAAAATGTACAAATGGATGCCGCTTACGCATCAGGATATTCCAGCGTGATCCGTCCAAGCTTCCCTGAACGGAAGTCGTCTAAAAGAAGTCTCGCGGCTTTCAAGGTATCCAGCTCTCCCTCTTTTTTGAGACAGTTTCTGCTTCTTGCGATCATAAACAGCATTTCATAAGGATCGTTATTATGTAAAATTCCATACTTATCCTTAAGCACACCCTCATAGTGGGCTTCAAGAAAACGGATAAGTTCGGCTGCCAGCTCCTCTACATTTAAAATATCATCATTGACCGAGCCGATCATCGCCAATCTAAGACCTACTTGTTCATCCTCAAACTTAGGCCAGAGGATTCCGGGTGTGTCCAGAAGCTCCACTTGCTTGTTTAAACGGATCCACTGCTTCCCTTTCGTCACACCAGGCTTATTGCCGGTCTTTGTGCAGGCTTTCCCCGCCAGTGTGTTGATGAATGTGGACTTACCAACGTTGGGAATGCCGACAACCATCGCACGCACCGGCCGATTCAAAATCCCCCGTTTTCTGTCTCTTTCAATCTTTTCCTGACAAGCTTTGGCAATCACATTTAAGACAACTTTCCCTCCACCGCTTTTGCGGGAATTGATCTTCACAGCCAGGTAGCCTTTTGATTCAAAGTAACGGATCCAGGCTTCATTTAGCGACTCTTTGGCAAGATCTGCCTTATTAAGAAGGATCACCCTTGCCTTATTTTTTCCCAACTCGTCAATATCCGGATTGCGGCTTGACAGAGGCACTCGTGCATCTACCAGCTCGATCACCAGATCGATCAGCTTTATATTCTCCTGCATCATACGCTTTGCTTTTGTCATATGACCGGGATACCACTGAACATTCATTGCTTACTCCTTTATAAATCCAAAATCAGACAATGGAGATATGACAAACCATGCCTTTCCATAAATGTAAGATTTCTTCACTAACCCAACAGAATTACTACGACTGTCCTCACTGTTTTCTCTGTCATCGCCCAACACAAAGTACTCGTCCTCTCCGAGCTCAAGTTCTTCCGACAGGATTCCCACATCGTTGATATCTGTGGTCTCATACTCCTCTTCCAGCTTTGTCCCGTTGATATAGACTGCATCCTCTAAGATGGAAATCGTTTCCCCGGGAAGCCCTACCACGCGCTTGATATAGTAATGAGAATTCTCGTTTCCCTTAGGTTTGAACACAATAATATCTCCGCGCTTTGGGTTACTCATATTGTACGACAGACGATTGACAAATACTACATCTGCATTAGTCAGGACCGGACTCATGGAATCACCGACCGTGCTGACTCTCTGTCCATAAAAAGTGACTAAGAACCAGGCAATCCCACAAACGATCGCAATCTCAATCCCATATTGCAATACTTTCTTCAGAATAGAAAAATCAATCTCGATCTTCAGCTTTTCCCGCCCCAGATCGATCAGCTCTCTTTTCCGTATCCTTTTTTTCGCCGAATAATGTTTGACGCTCTTTCTTTTATTGGGCTTTTGTCCGATTGAATTCTTCATCAGCTCCACCTGAAAATCAGCAATACAAATAAAAACAGTTCCTAATAGCAGAAAAAGGACAACTACGATATGTACTTGTCCTTTTCTCTCAGTTTAAATTATTTAACTAACTCTTTAACCTTAGCTCTCTTACCAACGCGTCCTCTTAAGTAGTTCAGTTTAGCTCTTCTTACTTTACCTCTTCTTACTACTTCGACTTTCTCTACGTTTGGTGAGTGTAATGGCCAAGTCTTCTCAACACCTACGCCGTTAGAAAACTTTCTTACGGTAAATGTCTCTCTTGCTCCGCCACCCTGCTTCTTAAGTACAGTTCCTTCGAATACCTGAATTCTCTCTCTGTTTCCCTCAACGATCTTACCGTAAACTTTAACAGTATCGCCGACACGGAACTCAGGAGCATTCTCTTTTAACTGAGCTGCTTCGATGTTCTTAATAATATCGTTCATTATGTGTGACCTCCTTAACATTCTTGATGTTCTTAATACACTTGTACCAGAGGACCATCTCCTTTTTTCACAACATGCTATAGTTTATCATATCACCTTTATGTTTGCAAGGATTTTATCAGATTTCTTTCCTGTTCCGTAAGATTTGCCCCTTCCAAAAGATCCGGTCTCATTTTCGCAGTTCGTATGACAGACTGCTCCCTACGCCATTTCTCAACATTGGCATGGTGTCCGGACAGAAGCACCGGCGGCACACTCTTTTCGTGCCAGACTTCTGGGCGTGAATATTGCGGATATTCCAGCAGATTTCCCTGAAAACTTTCAGAGGATGTGGAATCATCATTGTGCAGGACTCCCGGAACAAAACGAGAGATTGCATCCACCATCATCATAGCCGGAAGTTCTCCGCCTGTCACCACGAAATCGCCAATGGAAACATAATCCGTCACAATTTCCTCAAGGACCCTTTCATCGATGCCCTCATAATGTCCGCAAAGAAATATGAGTTCTTCCTCCTTTGCCAGTTCTTCAGCCATTTTCTGGTCAAAGGTTCTCCCAAGGGGAGATATGTAAAGGACACGCGGTCCATCGGATGCTGTTTTTTTGCGAATAGCTTCGTAAGTCTGAAATACAGGTTCCGCCTGCATCAGCATCCCTGCACCGCCGCCATATGGATAATCATCTACGCTGTTATGTTTATTAAATGCATAGTCCCGTATATTGACAGCTTCAATAGAAAGCAGTTCATTCTTCATAGCACGTCCGATGATACTGCTGTCAAGACCACTCATAACCATTTCCGGGAAAAGAGTCATTATATAATATCTTGTCATTTAATCAGTCCTTCCATCAGATGGATTACCATACGCTTTTCCCTTACATCCACAGACAAAACACATTCCTTAATAGCAGGAATCAGTACCTCACCATGGTCATCGGTATCGATGATGTAGACGTCATTTGCACCTGTTTCCATCACATCCCGCAAAATGCCAAAATGCGAGCCATTATCCTGTATCACATCCAATCCGATCATATCGGCAATAAAATATTCATCTTCCGAAAGAGGTACTGCCTGATCCCTTGTGATGAGAAGCGGGCAGTTTTTGTAAGGTGCAACGTCATCCATGTTATCAAAACCTTTGAACTTGAGGATAACAAATTGCTTAAAAAATTTAACTCCCGTGATTTCCAGTTCCAGCTGATTTCGTTTCCCCTGAAGAAGAACTTTTTTTAACTTTTTGAATCGTTTCGGGTCATCGGTTGTCGGAAATACCTTGACTTCCCCATGAACTCCATGTGTGGATGTGATCACTCCCACCTGAAAATACTGTTCCATCGATTCTCCTTACACAATACCAAAAGAAACTTCCCGTGACCGTTTCTTTCAGACACATAGTAACAAGAAAGACAGGCCTCTTTAACGAGTCTGTCTTATTTCCTGTCACATGGAATTAATCCATAATATCAACAATAACTTTCTTATCTTCTTTGGATGCAGCAGCTTTCACAACTGCACGGATTGCTTTCGCGATACGTCCCTGCTTACCGATCACCTTTCCCATATCGGAATCGGCAACGCGGATTTCCAGGATCGTCGTCTTTTTCTCCTGTCGTTCAGTTACAACAACGCTATCCGGATCATCCACCAAAGCCTTTGTGATAACTTCAACTAACTCTTTCATTCAATTACCCCCAAAGTTAATTATTTCTCGATACCTGCAACTTTGAAGATTTTGCTTACAACTTCTGTAGGCTGAGCTCCGTTAGCAAGCCACTTCTTAGCAGCCTCCTCATCAACCGAGATTGCGCTTGGATCACGTGTAGGATCATAAGTGCCGATCTCATCGATAAATCTTCCGTCTCTAGGTGATCTAGAATCAGCTACTACGATTCTATAGTAAGGAGCCTTCTTCTGTCCCATTCTTCTTAATCTGATCTTTACTGCCATTTCATTTACCTCCATTAAAATAAAATTATAAACGTTTATTATATAAAGTGATTCACACATTATATCGAAATTCATCTGTTCCTCATACGCATCAGTTAAAACGGCATGCGGAATTTCCCTCTTTTACCGGGTTTTGAAAATGTTTTCATCAGCTTCTTTGTTTCGTTGAACTGCTTGATCATGCGATTCACATCACTGATGTCCACCCCTGCACCTTTGGCGATTCTGTGCTTTCTGGAAGGATTCATAAGGTCAGGATTTCGTCTTTCCTCAATCGTCATAGAGAGGATCATGGCTTCCATTCTGGCCATATTCTTCTCTGCTTTGGCGGTCTGTTCTTCATCCATATTAAAGCCTTTTTTTCCGCCCATCATGCCCATTCCCGGCATCATGCTCATAACGCTGGAAAGTCCACCCATCTGCTTCATCTGTCGTGTACTCTCAAGATAATCCTCGAAGTCAAATTGAGCCTTCTTGAGCTTTTTCGACATCTCTTTGGCTTTATCTTCATCGATCTGCGCCTCAGCCTTTTCAATCAAAGTGAGCACATCTCCCATGCCAAGGATCCTGGATGCCATACGATCCGGATAAAACTGTTCCAGATCCGATAATTTCTCGCCCATACCGACATACAAGATCGGCTTACCTGTAACCGCTTTTACGGAGAGGGCTGCACCACCCCTGGTGTCGCCGTCCAGTTTCGTAATGATAACTCCGTCGATTCCGATCTTCTCATTAAATTCCTTTGCGACATTGACTGCATCCTGACCGGTCATGGCATCGATCACCAAAATAGACTGATGTACTTCAATGGTATCTTTTATTTCCTGAAGTTCAGCCATCATATCCTCGTCAATATGAAGACGTCCTGCCGTATCTAAGATCACCACATTGTGACCGTTCTTTTTAGCATGCTCCAAAGCTGCCTTGGCAATATCTGCAGGCTTATGATTTTCTCCCATGGAAAAGACTTCTACACCCTGCTTCTCACCGTTTAATTGCAGCTGTTTGATAGCCGCCGGGCGATATACGTCACAGGCAACCAAAAGGGATTTCTTGCCTTTCAGTTTAAATTTGCCGGCAAGCTTAGCTGTTGTAGTTGTCTTACCTGCGCCCTGAAGACCTGCCATCATGATAACCGTGACCGCACTTCCAGGCTGAAACTTGATTTCTGTGGTCTCAGAACCCATCAGCTGCGTCAATTCCTCATTGACGATCTTGATAACCATCTGCCCCGGATTCAGACCATTCATCACGTCCTGACCGATTGCGCGCTCCTGCACCTTCTTAATAAAATCCTTGACAACCTTAAAGTTGACATCCGCAGCCAAAAGCGCCCGCTTGATCTCCTTGAGAGCCTCTTTTACATCCTCTTCCGTTAAACGCCCCTTGCTTCGAAGATTCTTAAATACGTTCTGCAGTTTTTCAGTCAAGCTGTCAAATGCCATTCTATAATTCCTCCAGGATTTTTTCGGAAACCTTGCGAACCTTCACCAATATTTCAGGATCTTTATCTTCCTGATAAGAATCAAGTAACAGGTCGATTTCTTTCACATTGTCACGGATCAGAAGAAACCTCTCCACCAAATGAAGCTTTCCTTCATAGGAAAGCAGAGCCTGCTCACACCGTTTTACAATATCGTGAACCGCCTGTCGGCTCACCCCTGCTTCTTTCGCAATTTCTCCAAGGGAAAGATCTTCCAATATATACTGCTCATAAATGTCCTTTTGATGGGAGGTAAGCAACTCGCCATAAAAGTCAAACAGCAGTGACTGCCTTAAAATCTCATTCATCCTTATCACCTGTGCTATCATATAACAACATTTATCTGCTGTCAAGTATTTTTTCTTGACACCACATGAAATCCCATACTTTAACTTTCTTACGAAATAGGATGACTTAAACTTTTCTTAATCGATTGCTTTTAACCATTTTTTGGGATATGATATTTGTGCTTTGAGAAAAGTAAAATGGGGATATAAAACATAGGGGATCACTTGATATATGAATTATTATGAGATATTGGGCGTTGACAAAAACGCCTCAGCAAAAGAAATCGCCCAGGCTAAGAATCGTCTGGCCAAACTGTATCATCCGGATGTAACCGCATCTTCAGGCCGGGACTCTACGGAGCAGATGCTTCTCATACTGGAAGCCTATAAGGTTCTCTCAGATGAGTCCTTGAGAGCCTCCTATGATGCAGAGCTTACCGGAAATTTAAAACCTATGCAGACCTTTGATCTTTCCAAGGATGAAGAAACGCTCCGCACCATCGACGATACCATGCTTGAGTGCTGGCGCACAGCAGATGCTCTCTCCCGCCTTGTTTCGGAGGCTGAAAGTATTTCCCCAAGGAAGGACAAGGCTCATCGCCTTCCGGAACTTGCCATGGCAGCTAAACCTCTGGCTCTGGCACTCTCTTTGGCAGGCATTCCTGACAATAGAATAGGAATGGATTGCATGAACTGGCTGCTTTTTACCTGGTATAAGAATCGGAATTATACGGTTGCTTATCTGCTGACTTTATATGAGCATTATCTGGAGAAAGAAATCACACACAAAGATAAAAAAATGCTGAAAAAGAAAGCTGCTTCCTACAGAAAACAGCTGAAACGATTGTTAAAATATTAAAGGAGTATACTCATGAGAAATATCCGTTTAGAGATAGAATATGATGGAAGCCGCTACCAAGGCTGGACACGCCTTGGAAAGGGCGAGTCCAACATTACAGTTTCCAATAAAATTTTAGATGTACTTGAAAAGATGACCGGCGAGATGGACATGGAACTGTTTTGCGGCTGCCGGACCGAAGTAGGCGTTCATGCCTATGCACAGGTAGCCAATTTTAAGACCGACTGCGAATTATCGACAGATGAAATTGGCCATTACTTAAATCGTTATCTGCCGATGGACATTGCAATCACGGATGTAAGGGAAATGCCGGAGCGCTTCCACGCACAGTTAAATGCTAAATCAAAAATCTATGTATATCGCATCTCTATAGCTGACGTCCCCAGCGTCTTTAACAGAAAGCACTCCTATCATTGCTTTAAAACGCCCAGCCAGCAAGCCATGCAGTCAGCTGCAGATCTTTTGATCGGAATCCATGATTTCAAGAACTTTTCTACTGCAAAAAAAGCAAAGTCAACGATCAAAGAAATCAAAAGCATCGACATTTACAGTGACTTTGAGGAAATGCAGATCACCATTGAAGCCAATGATTTTCTTCACAACATGGCACGCCTGATCATCGGTACATTACTCGACATCGGCCAGGGGCTCAGAAGCAAAGATGATATTCCTAAGATTTTTGCGGGTGAAAAGGCTGTTTCTCTCCCTTGCGACCCTAAGGGATTGTATCTGCAAGAGATTAAATATTGATCAGCTGTCCAGGTATGACAGAAGCCTGTCAATATCCTTTTTCATCAAATCATACCCATGCATGTAAAAATTATATAAAGTATCATAATCCTTTTCGAATCTGGATACACAAGGAATCATAGGGCGGATCACATAGATCTTGCCCTCTTTTTCCATCTGTTCGATCAATTGCATCTGCCGGTTATATATGCTGCTTCTGTGAATGATCGTATTCACAAGTTCCGGATATTTTTTATATCTTTTGCGGTAAAGATCCGCTGTTGCCTTCTTGATGATCTTCTTTCTATATCCAGGGTTCCTGGTTAGTACCACTACCACTTTTTCATTTCCCGACTCAAGTGCATGTTCTAGAGGTATGGAATCCGCAAGACCTCCATCCAGATATGGGGTATCATCAACTTTCACTATGGGTGCAACAAGGGGCAGAGAGCTGGAAGCTCTGCATAATTTCATAAGCCTCTCTCCGTCTCTTTCTTCGGTCAGATATTCTGCCCTTCCGCTCAAGCAATTTGTCACCACGATCTCGCAATTCATTTCCGATGCAAAATATGTATTAAAATCAAAGGGAATAAGTTCATATGGCATCTTCTCAAATACCATGTCCATATCCAAAAGGCTCTTCTCACGAATCATCTCCTTCGGCGAACAAAAATAACTGTATTCCTTATCTTTTACGATCATGCAATCCCTTGTTCTTCCAATCTGTTTTGATCTGTAATCCACAGCATTACAGGAACCTGCCGAAACCCCGATCACATCGGATAAGTAGATTTCTTGTTCCATTAGGTAATCCAAAACTCCGGCCGTAAAAACGCCTCTGGTAGCGCCGCCTTCCAAAACCAAACTTGCTTTATACATCAATCCAACCACCTTTCTTAGTTGATTATATAACTTTTATGATACATTTGTAACCCAAAAGGTGTCCTTCTTACTGGTTTCTTCCTTGCGAATTTCAGTTATCTCTGCTACGATAGGCAAGGAAAAAATACAAAGGAGTTTTTTATAAATGATCAGTACAAGTAACATTTCATTGCGTGTCGGTAAGAAAGCATTATTTGAGGATGTTAACATTAAATTTACAGAAGGTAACTGCTATGGTCTTATCGGTGCAAACGGTGCCGGGAAATCTACCTTTTTGAGGATTCTTTCCGGACGCTTGGAGCCCACCAGCGGAGAAGTTGTCATTTCTCCCGGTGAACGGCTTTCTTTTCTGCAGCAGGATCATTTTAAATATGACGCATTTCCTGTGCTTGACACTGTGATCATGGGAAACCCAAGACTATATGAGATCATGAAAGAAAAAGAAATCCTTTATGCAAAGGAAGATTTCACAGAAGATGACGGAATCAAAGCCAGTGAGCTGGAAGCAGAGTTTGCTGCGATGAACGGCTGGGAAGCGGAATCTGATGCCGAAACACTTTTAAACGGGTTGGGAATTCCCACGGATCTGCACTATGAACCGATGGGCAACCTAAACGGTTCTGACAAAGTAAAAGTTTTACTTGCCCAGGCACTTTTCGGCGATCCGGACATTCTCCTTCTGGATGAGCCTACTAACCATTTGGACTTAGATGCCATTGCCTGGCTCGAAGAATTTCTGATTAATTTTGATCATACGGTCATCGTCGTTTCTCATGACCGTTATTTTTTAAATAAGGTATGTACACAAATTGCTGACATTGATTACGGCAAGATCAAACTATTTGCCGGCAACTATGATTTCTGGTATGAATCCAGTCAGCTTTTGATCAGGCAGATGAAGGAGGCCAACAAAAAGAAAGAAGAAAAGATCAAGGAACTGCAGGATTTTATCTCCCGCTTCTCAGCAAACGCCTCCAAATCAAAGCAGGCAACTTCCAGAAAGCGTGCCCTTGAAAAGATTCAACTAGATGAGATCCAGCCCTCCAGCAGAAAATATCCCTATATCAACTTTAAACCAAACCGTGAAATTGGAAATGAAGTGCTTTCCGTCAATAATCTGACTAAAACCATAGATAACGAGCTTGTCCTGGATCATATTTCATTCACTTTAAACCGTAAGGATAAGGTTGCATTTGTCGGTGGCAATGAGCTTGCCAAAACCACACTATTTCAAATTCTAGCCGGCGAGATTGAACCGGATGAAGGCACCTATAAATGGGGAATCACCACATCACAGGCATATTTTCCCAAAGACAGCGGGGCAGAGTTTAGCAGCGAATATACCATTGTTGACTGGCTCACCCAGTACTCCGAAGAAAAAGATGCCACATTTGTGCGGGGATTTTTGGGACGAATGCTATTCTCCGGAGATGATGCAATGAAAACTGTCAATGTCCTTTCAGGCGGTGAAAAAGTGCGGTGTCTCCTCTCAAAAATGATGATATCCGGCGCCAATGTATTACTTTTCGATGAACCAACCAACCACCTGGATATGGAAAGCATCACGGCGCTCAATAATGGAATGACTGCCTTCCCCGGTGTCATTCTTTTCAGCTCCCGAGACCATCAGATAGTGGAGACAACTGCTAACAGAATCATGGAGATTCTTCCGGACGGAAGCCTGATCGATAAGATCACAACCTACGACGAATATCTGGCAAATGACGAGGCGGCAAGAAAACGTCAGACCTACAATGTAGATAATGAAGAAGATAACTAAAAAAGGTCGGAACACATTCGTTTTCGTGTTCCGGCCTTCTTATTGTCATTCATTCTATTAACGGATTCTCTCCGGAAATCCTACTTTTTTCTGAACTTTTCGCAGTGTCTTGTTGGAGAAATACTGTGCTTTTTCAGCATTATTTTTAATAATTCCGTCAATGTAAGCCTTGTCTTTTTCAAGGCGCTTCACTTCATCCTGCAGTGGTTTTAATACAGATACAACAGCCTCTCCGACGGCCATCTTAAATTCTCCGTATCCCTTACCGTCAAACTCCCTGACTACTTCCTCCGGTGTGGTGCCAAGGCAGGCGCTGTAGATGTCGATCAGATTCTTAACCCCCGGCTGTTCATCGCGATAAAGAATCTGAGCATCCGAATCAGTCACCGCTCTTTTACACTTTCGCATGATCGTATCCGGATCATCCATCAGATAAATGCTGGCGTTTGGATTCTCATCAGACTTTGACATCTTCTTTGAAGGATCCTGCAGACTCATGATCTTTGCGCCGACCTTCCCGATGTAAGCCTCCGGGATCGTAAATACGTCTCCGTAAATGTTATTGAAGCGCTGCGCCAAATCTCTGGTCAATTCCAAATGCTGCATCTGGTCAATCCCCACCGGAACAACATCTGCCTGATAGAGTAAAATATCAGCTGCCATCAATACCGGGTATGTAAACAGACCTGCATTGATATTATCTGCGTGTTTTGCAGACTTGTCCTTAAACTGTGTCATCCGGTTCAACTCTCCCATATAGGTAAAGCAGTTTAAAATCCATGCCAGTTCTGCATGACCGGAAACATGAGACTGATAGTAAATACATGCCTTTTCCGGATCAAGTCCTGCCGCGATATAGAGGGTCAGGAGTGCCCGCGCTCTTTTTCTTAATGTTGCCGGATCCTGTCTTACTGTGATCGAGTGCATATCGACCACGCTGTAAAAACATTCGTATTCATCACTCAGACTAACCCAGTTCTTAAGTGCACCCAGATAATTCCCAAGTGTAAGATTACCGGTTGCCTGCATTCCACTGAATAAAACTTTCTTATCGTTTAACATAACTTCCTCCTGCTATTTATACAAATTATCGCCCCAGGAAGGGACTTCATCGTCGTAATAAACCACGTTCTCGCTTAAGATGTGCCAGGCATCATCCTTATATTCCACATGTGTGACTGCGCAATTCTTGTGAACACCCTTTCCCCAGTATTTCTTAGTGGGAAGATTCTTTAAGACGTTCACAATTCCACAAAGGGTTGCTCCGTGCGTTGCGATCAGCACTGTCGAATCTCTTAGATTCTCTCTTTTCTCCAGATCTTCAAGAAACAAGGCAACTCGTTCTTTCACGTCATCGAAGTTCTCTCCTCCGGGAGCAGCGCGATATGCAACCGGATCTGTGAAAAACAGATCAAATTCATCCGAAATATTCTTATTCTCACCAAGGAAAAATTTACCCTCGTCTTCGCCAAAAGCCATCTCCCGAAGCCTTTCATCCGTTTCGATTGTAATATCCCTGCCCTTTAGGATAATCTTTGCTGTTTCATATGCTCTTATACTGTCACTGGAAATACAGGCGTCAAACGCAACGTCTGCCATGCCGATTCCAGTCTTCTCTGCCAGCGAAATCCCAAACTCATTCAAAGGGATATCGACCTGACCCTGGATCCTTTTTTCCCGGTTCCAATCTGTCTCTCCGTGCCGAACAAAATAGATTTCCATAGTTCTCTCCTTTACACACTTTGACAGTATAGCACAAATGTTTTGCTTTTTGGAATAAAGATAGTAAATTTGCATGGAAAATGCTATAATTAAAAAAATTTTAGATGGAGGTTATTCCATGGAAAAAATAGCAAGTTTCACAGTGGACCACATACGATTGCTGCCTGGCATATATGTTTCCAGAGTTGATCATGTGAATGGCAATCCGATCACAACGTTTGACCTGCGCATGACTGCCCCCAACAGAGAACCGGTCATGAATACAGCTGAAATCCATACCATCGAACATTTAGGTGCAACATTCTTGCGCAATGATAATGAATATAAAGACCGGGTTATCTATTTCGGTCCCATGGGCTGCCGTACCGGTTTTTATCTTTTGCTTGCAGGTTCCTATACATCTGCTTCTATTGTGCCTCTCATCAGACGCATGTTTGAGTTTATTGCCGCGTTTGAAGGGGATGTTCCCGGGGCAGCCGCCAAGGACTGTGGGAACTATCTGGATATGAACCTTGACATGGCAAAATATCTGGCAAAAAAATATCTTTGTGAAGTACTCACATCCATCGACGAGAACCGACTTATTTATCCGGAATAAGGGGGAATGTTATATGCCTGCATCTTACGCACACTATCGTTTCGGACGGGATGTCCTGACCTTTTTGCCCGAATCTATCAGAGGTGAAATCAAAGAGTATCGGAGTCTCTATAATATCGGTCTTCATGGTCCTGATATTCTTTTTTATTATAAACCCGTAAAATCAAATGCCATTACAAAACTTGGCAACGATATGCATGATCAACCGGCGCTTCAATTCTTTGAAAATGCCGCTGATCTTTATCTGAAAACAGATAACAAGGCTGCTCTGAAAGCCTATCTGTTCGGATTTATCTGCCACTTTGCCTTAGACTCCACCTGTCATCCATACATCGAAAAGATGACAGATATCAGCCGTCTTAGCCACACTGAATTAGAAAGCGAACTGGAACGGTATTTTATGGAAAAAGACCGGATCGATCCGGCTGGATATGTGCCCGTCAAACACATCACGGCATCCAACTATCAAGCGCAAGTGATCGCTCCATGCTTTTCTCTTTCCGAAAAAGAGATCCGCCAATCATTAAAAGGAATGATCGCCAGTCACAAGCTTTTACATGCGCCCGGAAAATTGAAGCGTTCCATTTTGTATGCCGGATTGAAAGCCACAGGTAATTACGATTATATGCAAGGTCTGATCATGAAGCCGGAAGCCAATCCCAATGTGTCCGGCTACTTAACTCAACTGGATCAACTGTACAAAGAAGCCATTTCATTGGCCACATCATTGATTCAAAAATATGACTCTGTTCTAAACAGCGATGAGAAAGAATTTCCGGAAGAATTTCATCGTACCTTTGGTTCCGGTCCTGACTGGGAGCACTTATCTATAGACTAAGAGGAGGATACCATCATGAAATTTAAGCTGACATCTTTAGAAAAACAATGGATTCTGTACGATGTGGGAAACTCTGCATTTATCCTGCTTGTCTCCACTATTCTTCCAATTTATTTTAAATATCTGGCCTCCTCAGCCAATATTGATTCCGCTACATATCTGGCTTACTGGGGTTATGCAATATCAATTTCCACCCTGATCGTTGCTATTTTGGGTCCAACACTTGGAAGTGTCGCTGACACAAAAGATTTTAAAAAGAAACTGTTCACAGCTGCAATGATGATTGGTGTGATCGCATGCGCAGGTCTTGGCCTGACATCTTCTTGGATCGTCTTTCTTCTTATCTTTATTGTTGCAAAATCCGCATATTCTGTAAGCCTGGTTTTTTATGATTCAATGCTGACAGATGTCACTACGGAGGAACGTATGGACTCGGTTTCTTCCAGCGGTTACGCATGGGGATATATCGGAAGCTGCGTCCCGTTTATTGTGGCTCTTGTCATTGTTTTAAAAGCAGATTCCATTGGGCTTACAACCCCTACAGCTATGTTGATCGCATTCTGCATTACAGCTGCCTGGTGGCTATTTACAACCCTGCCCCTGCTAAAGAATTATAAGCAAATTTATTATATTGACAGTGTTGAACATGTGGTACGGACCAGTTTCTCCAGACTGTGGAACACACTTAAAGAAATCACAAAAGAAAAAAAGGTACTATTCTTCTTCCTTGCTTTCTTTTTCTATATCGATGGAGTTTATACGATCATCGATATGGCAACCGCATACGGAGAATCCTTAGGACTTGATAGCACCGGTCTTCTGCTGGCGCTTCTGGTAACCCAGTTCGTTGCTTTTCCGTGCGCATTGATATTTGGTCGATTATCTGCCAAATATGATTCAGCCAAGCTGATTCTTGTATGTATCATCGCTTACTTTGCAATCACGCTTTATGCTGTGCAGTTAGACAAGCAGATAGAATTCTGGATCTTAGCTGTCTGCGTTGGCATGTTCCAGGGAGGCATCCAGGCCTTATCAAGATCTTATTTCGGAAAAATCATTCCACCGGAGAAGTCCGGTGAATATTTCGGTCTTTTAGACATTTGTGGGAAGGGCGCTTCTTTTGTTGGTACATTTCTGGTTTCATTTATCAGTCAGATTACCGGAAGCCCAAGCGCAGGTGTTGGCTCTCTGTGCGTTATGTTTTTCTTTGGTCTAGTCCTTTTCATCAAAGCTGAGAAAGTAAAAAAATCCCAAGTATAAATGCCTTGCCATTGACTCGTCACAGACGCAAAAAAGGATCTGCTTAATCGCAGATCCTTTTTCTATGATTTTCTTATGATCATTCTGTATTTTCTTACGCAAGTTTGCTCTTTGCAAGCTCAGCAAGTGCACTGAATCCTGCAGCATCATTAACTGCCATCTCAGCGAGCATCTTTCTATTGATCTCAACACCTGCAACTTTCAGACCATGCATCATCTTGCTGTAAGATAATCCGTTCATTCTTGCTGCAGCATTGATACGTGCGATCCATAACTGACGCATCTGACGCTTTTTCTGCTTTCTTCCTGCGTAAGCAGATGTAAGAGCTCTCATTACAGACTGCTTAGCGACTCTGTACTGTTTTGAACGCGCTCCCCTGTATCCTTTTGCGAGTTTCAAAGTTCTATTATGTCTTTTTTTAGCGTTTAAACCGCCCTTAATTCTTGCCATGTCTATAATCCTCCTTCAAAATCTACCAAATCTTAGAGATATGGTAAAACTTTCTTCATATTCTTTACGTTAGTTGCATCAGTAATTGTTGCCTGTCTAAGATTTCTTTTTCTCTTTGTAGACTTCTTTGTTAAGATATGGCTCTTATATGCTTTGTTTCTTTTTAACTTTCCTGTACCTGTCTTCTTGAAGCGCTTTGCAGCTGCTCTGCTTGTTTTAATCTTTGGCATGATTATTTCCTCCTATATTTGAATTAATTTTTAACGTTTTACAGCTAAAACCATGCTGATGTTTCTGCCTTCCTGTTTTGCAGGCTTCTCAATTACAGCGACATCCTTCATAAGATCAAAGAAATCATCAAGGATATGTTTGCTCTGCTGCATATGAGCCATCTCTCTGCCGCGGAAACGCAAAGTTACTTTAACTTTATCACCTTTGGCAATAAATTTCTTAGCACTGTTCACTTTCGTATTCATGTCACCGCTATCAATGTTCGGAGTCAGCCGAACTTCTTTGATCTCGACAACTTTCTGTTTCTTTCTGGCCTCTTTTTCCTTTCTTGCAAGCTCATACTTATACTTACCGTAATCAATGATCTTACAAACCGGTGGCGTAGCCTTTGGTGCAATCTTAACAAGATCAAGGTCTGCTTCCTGAGCAAGACGCATTGCTTCTTTGATAGACATAATGCCTAACTGATTTCCATCTTCGCCGATCACTCTGACTTCTTTATCTCTGATCTGGCCATTAATCATTAACTCGCTAATTGTTGTACCCTCCATAAAAAAATAAGTGAATAGTTCATAGACTATCCACTTACATACCAATAAACAAAGACAAAATATCTTCACATTCATCAATATTAACCAAAGTCACCCGATTATGCTTTGGTGAGAGTGGATACTCTACTTGGTTTGTCGCTTTACGCAACTAATAATTTAACACATACAAAAACCCATGTCAACCCGTTTTATAATTTAAATTTGGGGAAAATCATCTCTTATCACCGATACAGGAAAATGGGACTACAGTACCATTTGCAGGCAAACTATATTCTCTCGTTTTGCTCTCCTATTTTGTTGTACTGCCAAATCCCCCGTTACGTACAGAAGTCACATCATCATCTACAGTAATGCCATACTCCACGAAAATGCCCTGCATAAAGCCTTTTCCTGCCTCTAACTGCATGATTTTATTCTCGTTGGAATCGTTTGTCATTTTAACAAAAATATGTCCCTCATTATCTGAATAATAATAGTCGCTGTCAATGATTCCCACTGTATTATTCAACTGAACGCGGTATTTAAAACCGAGTCCGCTTCTTGGATAGCATTTTAATACCCAGTTTTCCTCCATGGACACTCGGATACCCGTAGGGATTTTAATGGTCTCACCTGGTTTTAGAGAAAATGCAACCGGTGCATAAAAATCATAGCCGGCCGACCCTGAAGTAGCCCGCTTTGGAAGATGAATATTCTCATACACTTCCTTGACCTCTTCCTCACAAACTTCCCCAAAGCAATCCAAATATCCTTCTTTAAACTGGTCATAGCTTACTTTAAAAAACTGTGCGATTCTCTTTGCCATTTATTTATCCTCTGTCATAAATCAAATCTATTTTACGATCACATCGTCCCCGTCCATCTCAAAGTCCGGCGCTCCGATCAGATCATAGGGGGTCACCTGGTAAACATAATAGTTCAACCAGTTTGTATACAGGTTGTTGGCTGTGGCTCTCCAGGTTAAAAGCGGTTTATTATTCGGATCGTCATCCGGATAATAATTCACCGGAAGCTCAATTGGCAGCCCTTTGGAAAGATCACGTTTATACTCTCCATCCAACGTCACTCTGTCATACTCCGGATGTCCCATCACAAAAATCTGCCGCCCGTTCTTTGCCATGGCAAGAAACAGTCCAACCTCATCAGACTCTGCCAAAACCGTCAGCCTTTTTTCTGCCCGGATCTTATCCATGGGAATCTCTGTATGTCTGGAATGGGGCGCATAAAACACATCGTCAAATCCTCTTACGATCGGAGTCTTACGATTCAAGACTTTATGCCTGAATACGCCGAAAACCTTTGAATCCAGTTGCACTTTGTCAATGCCATAGTGGTGATAAATGGCTGCCTGGGCGCCCCAGCAAAGATGCAGGGTTGAAGTCACATGATGTTTTGTCCAATCCATGATCTCTACTAATTCATCCCAGTAATCCACTTCCTCAAAAGGCATCTGTTCAACCGGTGCACCTGTAATGATAAATCCGTCAAATTTCTGATCTTTGATATCCTCAAAATGCATATAAAATTTGTTGATATGACTGGTTGATGTATTCTTGGATTCATGGGAAGACATAGCAATAAATGTAACATCCACCTGCAATGGTGTGTTGGAAAGCGAACGCAGAATCTGAAGCTCTGTGTCTTCTTTTAAAGGCATCAGATTCAATAATCCGATTTTGATCGGCCTGATCTCCTGATGCATCGCTCTGTCCTCGTCCATCACAAATATATTTTCCCGTTCCAGTATTTCTCTTACCGGAAGATCATTCTGCACACAGATTGGCATACTTATTTATCTCCTTTTTTATCATCATGAAGCGCATCCAGAATGATATTCTTCATGGAAGATTTTTTTACAGGTTCCTCACCCTGTTTTAAAAATGTTGGCTGCATTTCTTTAATTACATCAGGTCTTGCATCATTTTCCGGATGAATATATTTTCCTTCCGAATCCACATAGCTGTATATATCATAGGAATCCGTATCTGTCGGCAAGTCCTTCTTAGTTAATTTCTGCTGAAGAAGCATCTCCAGGATATAGGCAAGCACTGCAAATACAGGAACTCCGAAAAGCATACCGATAAATCCGAACGCACCGCCTCCAAGCAAGATGGCAACAATAACCCAGAACGGGGATAATCCCGTAGAATTACCAAGGATCTTAGGACCGATAATATTTCCATCAATCTGCTGAAGTACCAATATAAATATTATAAAGTACAGTCCTTGCATCGGATTTGATAAAAGTATCAACAAAGCACTTGGGATAGCTCCGATATATGGTCCAAAGAACGGAATGATATTGGTCACGCCAACGATTACACTGATCAAAAGCACATATGGCAGATTTAAGATGCTCATACCAACAAAGCACATAATACCGATGATAAGAGAATCCACAATCTTTCCAACGATAAATCCGCTGAATATTTCATTGCTCTTTGTTGTCAGATGTAAGATCAAATTTGCATGATCCGTATTAAAGATAGCATAAATGATCTTCTTTCCCTGACTCATAAAGGCTTCTTTACTGTACAGAATATAGATTGAAACGATCACTCCGATCAGAAAATTGACAACCAGATTCACCGCGCTCACAACGCCTTCCGTCAGATTAGACATCAGCTCATTGGTCTTAGACATAAAATCATTCTGAAACCAATTGGTAAAGATCTGCGATCCTTGATTGATCACATTCTTGATCATTCCACTGGTGGTCGAATCTCCACCTTCAGACGAATTGATGTCTGCAATCAAATGATTGATCTGCCTTGGCAAAGTATATACCATCTGATGAATGCTGGTGTATAACTGTGGAATCAGCAAATTTAAAAGTGTACTGATAAGAGCGATCAATACAACTAAGGATAAAAAGATACCTGCCGTCCTGGATAACTTTCCAGCCTTTTTTCGATCCGGCATCCGTTCCATAAGCCTGGGTGCCAGACGGCTGTCTACTGCCCTTACAATAGGATTCATTAAATAAGCGATCACAATACCGTAAAGCACAGGCTCCAGGATTGCGATGGCGCCTTTAATATACCCGGTAATATCCGGCATACGCAGTAGCACAAAATAAAATGCAATACAAAGTGCAACCACAAAAAAAGTGCTCAAGCCCTTGTCAAACAATCTTCTGATCTTTGAAGGCCCTTTGTTGCCAAAAGAAGGCGAGTTGGAATAATAGGCATTCTTCTGGCTTTTATTCAGTTTCGGTTCATTGTTTAGATTTTCACTCATAAATGAATTATCTTCCTAACAAAAATTATCTTTTTTTCTCTTCTTCCGGAAGTTCTTCCCGGATTTCTTTTGTACGGATTTCTTTACAGATCTGGTCAATAAAAGCAGCCAGAGACTTCTGTCCTTCATTTCCTTCAAAGCGGCTGCGAACAGAAACCAATCCTTCTGCTTCTTCCTGTGCGCCTACCACCAGCATGTAAGGAAGCTTATCAAGTCTTGCCTCACGAATCTTATAACCGATCTTCTCTGATCGGTTATCCACTGTTACATCCACGCCGTTCTTTGCAAGCTCTTTGCGTACAGATTCTGCATAATCTGCATATTTCTCAGAGATTGGAAGCACACGTACCTGCTCAGCGCAAAGCCATGTTGGGAACTTTCCTGCATACTTTTCAATGAGCCATGCAAGTGTACGCTCATAACATCCCAGAGATGTTCTGTGGATGATATACGGACGAATCTTATCACCGTTCTGATCGATGTAATACATATCAAAATTCTCAGCGATCGCGCAGTCTAACTGGATAGTGATCATGGTGTCTTCTTTACCATACACATTTTTTGCCTGGATATCAACCTTCGGTCCATAGAAAGCAGCTTCTCCGTCCGCTTCTACAAATGGTACTCCCGCTTTCTGTAAAATCTCACGCAGTTTTCCCTGAGTTGTCTCCCAGTATGTCTCATCACCTAAGTATTTCTCGGTATTGTTAGGATCCCACTTGGAAAGTCTGTAAGTCACATCATCCTGCAGCCCCAAAGTCTTCAAGACATACATAGCAAGTTCCAGACAGTTCTTCAATTCCTCTTCAGCCTGATCCGGACGAATGACATTGTGTCCCTCTGAAATGGTGAACTGACGTACACGTGTCAGTCCATGCATTTCGCCGGACTCTTCTTTTCTGAAAAGGGTCGATGTTTCACCCATTCGATATGGAAGATCGCGGTAAGACTTCTGTGAGTTCTTATAGACATAGTACTGGAATGGACAGGTCATCGGGCGCATAGCAAATACTTCCTTATCCACTTCCTCGTCACCTAACACAAACATGCCGTCCAGATAATGATCCCAGTGACCGGAAATCTTATAAAGATCAGACTTGGCCATCAACGGTGTTTTGGTGCGAACGTATCCCCACTCTTTATCCTCCAGGTCCTCGATCCAACGCTGCATCTTCATGATCATCTTAGTTCCTTTTGGAAGGATCAGTGGAAGGCCCTGTCCGACCACATCCACTGTTGTGAAGAGTTCCATCTCTCTTCCCAGTTTATTGTGATCACGCTTCTTAATATCCTCCAAATGCTCAAGATAAGCATTCAGCTCGTCCTTTTTATTGAAGGCAGTTCCATAAATTCTCTGCAGCTGCGCTTTATTGGAATCACCTCTCCAATAAGCCATCGAAGAAGAAATAAGCTTATAGGCTTTGATTCCCTTTGTATTCATCAAATGAGGGCCTGCACAAAGATCCACAAATTCTCCCTGATCATAGAAAGAAATCTCGGCATCTTCAGGAAGGTCCCGGATCAGCTCTACTTTATATGGTTCGCCTTTCTCTTCCATAAATTTAATTGCCTCTTCTCTGGGAAGTGTAAACTTCGAAAGTGCTTTTCCTTCTTTGATGATCTTTTTCATCTCTTTTTCAATATTGTCCAGATCTTCTCTTGAAAACGGCTCAGCCTCAAAATCATAATAAAATCCAGTCTCAATAGATGGTCCAATCGCAAGCTTTACATTCGGGAAAAGGTGCTTCACAGCTTCTGCCATCACATGAGACGTGGTATGCCGGATTGTTGAAAGGCCTGCCGGATCATTTGCCGTCAGAATATTCAGGCTGCAGTCATCGGATACGATTGTTCTAAGATCCACAACTTCTCCATTCACTTCTCCTGCGCAGGCAACTCTTGCAAGGCCTTCGCTGATATCTTTCGCAATTTCATAAACCGACATGGCATTTTCGTATTCTTTTGTCGATCCATCTTTCAATGTAATAATCATCACATTTTCTCCCTTCATATACATAGTAATAAAACAAGCCCATCCCTTATGCATTAACATAAGGGACGGGCAAATATTCTTGCTCGCGGTTCCACCCTAATTGTCTGAATCAGACCGCTTCTTTGATGATAACGGAATCACCGGACCGGATTGGGGTCACTCAGAGGTAGTTTTCAATCGGTTCCGCAAACAAGAAGCTTCCAGCCTAAGGCTTCTCTCTCTGTTGTCCCATTCCCAATCTACTCGTCTCGTCAACGTTTTGAAGATTATATCACAGATTATGCGTTTCTACCACAACACTTCTTGTATTTTTTGCCGGATCCGCAAGGACATGGATCGTTGCGTCCGATTTTCTTTCCTTCCCGTACAAATGTAGTAGAAAGCTTCTGTTCCTTATACATAGCCTTAAGCTCTTCCTCAGTAAAGATATCCTTCCATGCCGGCAACTCATATAACCACTCTGCCTGAGCCCCAACCATGTTCTTGTATAGCTTTTCTTTGTCAAATGCAAGGCTTACTTCCGTGTCTTCATCCATGGTTTCAATCGGATTTTTTGTTTTTAAGCTGTCATTGATGCCATCTAAAAATCCAACCATAGTGATAACGTCCTGACCATACTTTTCGGCCAGTTCTTTAACGGTTCCTTTTACTTCTTCATCCGGAGCAGCTAAAAGCTGTTCATAGATACCTTTCTCAATATTAAAATAATTCGCCCAGAAGTTCTGAAGAGAACCTCTATCCTTATTCTCGTCATAGGCCAGATTGCGCCACTGCTCTAATAATGTACGGCTCATTGTATAAACTCCTTTTAATTAATAATATGCTCCAATCATTATATAACATTTCTTTCCATTTTCAAACCCCCGATTTTAAAGCAATTGCTTTTTTCCAGCGTCCTTTCTATAATATGGATAGAAATGAAAGGAGCATTGACTATGAAAAAAATCAAACGAATCCTTGCAATGGCGGGAGCCGCTTTGCTGATTTTAATGTACGCCTCCACTCTGCTGTTTGCCATTATCGATCACTCTAAAATGCAGAGTCTATTCAAGGCTTCCATCGCATGTACTATTCTGCTTCCGGTTCTTTTATATGCATATACACTTGTGTATAAAGTGATCAAACAAAATCGAGAGGATAATCCATTTATTGATGACCCTGACAATAAGACAGATGATAGCATGAATGAATAGAAAAAAGACCGGTACACAAACCGGTCTTTTATGATTCTTACATCAACGGTGCAACAAGCCGCAGCAGATTGCCTGCGATCTTAGTCAAAAGCGTCCGCTGTCTCACTTCCATCAGCGTCACCTTGTGACATTCTTTCAATGTATTCTGAAAATCTTCTTCTATCCGGAAAATCTCCGAATTATTATAAATAAATACGCCGCACTCAAAATGCAGATAAAGGCTTCGGTAATCCAGGTTCACGCTTCCTACAGTCGCCGTATTGTCATCCGAAACGAATACCTTGGCATGGACAAATCCCGGCTCAAATTCATAAATCTGTACCCCGCTTTTTATAAGCTCTTCATAGTAGGTCTGAGCCAAAACAAATGCATACCATTTATCCGGAATATGCGGCATGATAATAGCCACCTCAATTCCGCTTTTCGCCACCCGCGTTAGAGTTCTTAGCATTTCATGATCCAGGATCAGATACGGTGTCATTATGTGTACATAATGCTTCGCGTGGTTCAAAATATGGAAATAAACCTCTTCGCCAACGCTCTCGCCGTCATACGGATTGTCTGCATAAGGAATCATATAACCGAGCTCGCGACGAAATCCCGTCTGCTTAGGCCGAATGTAATGTGCATATTCATTTTCCGCCTTACCATATGTATTCCAGGATTGCAAGAATAAAACGGTAAAGCTTGAAACTGCATCACCTTTCAGCATGATCGCTGTATCTTTCCATTTTCCGAATCGCTTTTTCCGATTGATATACTCATCTGCCAGATTGACACCACCGGTAAAAGCCACATTGCCATCGATCACACAGATTTTTCTGTGGTCCCTGTTATTCTGAACCGTGGATAGAAAAGGTGCGATGGGATTGGCGATCCTGCACTTGATTCCATAACGTTCCAGGCGCTTTGGATAATTATGCGGCAGATTCTGGATGGAATTCATTCCATCATACATAACGCGCACTTCCACCCCTTCTTTGGCCTTCTGACGGAGGATCTTTAAGATCACACTCCACATATATCCCTGATCGATAATAAAATACTCCAGAAAAATAAAGGATTTAGCTTTATTAAGTTCTGCAATCAGTGCCGGAAAGAATTCCTCTCCTACTGTGTAGTAGGTTGCCTCCGTATTGCGATAGGTAGGAAAATCAAGCCTTGTAGACAGATAATAGGAAAGCAGCGAGTTAGAAGCATTGCTTGCCCACAGTGCTCTGACCGCATCCTCATCCTGTTCCATACAAGAATCCGAGTCAATCTTCTCCTTGGCAAGACGTCGCTTGATCGGATTATGTTTCAGCTGTGTATCAACCAATATATAAGCCAAAGAACCTGCAACAGGTACTACTACCACAAAAAGGATCCAAGTCAGTTTAAAAGCCGGATTGTCCTCTCTGTTCATGATCCAAATGATCACCAAAACGCTTAAAACTGTATAGGCGCTGTAAATATATTCTTTTTTACTGCCATAGTAGTAAGGAAGCAGGAAAAAGATCAGCAGCTGAACCAGGATCAGCAAAAGCACCATGCCGGTTCTGGAAAACACAACCCGCATAAAACCATTTTTCGCCTTCTTACTTGCCTTCTGTTGTTTTTTCATCTATACACTTTCTTTATTTCGGAAGTTTAAATGAACTCTTCAAAGAGACGATCCTGTTAAACACGAGCGCTTCAGGTGTCGAATCCTTTGAGTCAATACAGAAATATCCGTTTCTTACAAACTGGAAAGAATCCCCTGCTTTTGACTCTCCAAAACTGTCTTCAACAAAACAATTCCTGATCACTGTAAGCGAATTCGGATTGATATTCATAGTTCCGTCTTCCTTGTTATATACACCCTTCTCCTCATCCACAAGATTCTCATAAAGCCGGACTTCCACCTGTTTGGCATAAGGAGCAGCCACCCAGTGAATTGTTCCTTTCACTTTTCTTCCGGTGAAACCAGTGCCACACTTAGTCTCAGGGTCATAGGTGCAATGAACCACTGTCACATTGCCCATATCATCCGTCTCATAACCGGTGCATTTGACAAAATATCCGTTCATCAGACGCACTTCATTGCCGGGGAACAGACGGAAATATTTCTTTGGAGGATCGATCATAAAATCATCCCTCTCAATATAAAGTTCTCTGCAGAAAGGAAGTTTTCTCACACCAAGCTCCGGATTTTCCTTATTGTTTTCTGCATCTACATATTCTACTTCCCCTTCCGGATAGTTGTCGATCACCAGTTTGATCGGATCAAGGACAGCCATCATGCGGAAGCATTTCAATTTCAAATCTTCACGAATACAGTATTCAAGCATGGCGTAGTCAACAGAGCTCTGGCTCTTAGAAACACCGCAAAGTTCCACAAACATACGGATCGACTCCGGTGTAAAACCGCGTCTTCTAAGAGCTGCGATAGAAACAAGTCTTGGGTCGTCCCATCCATCCACAATGCCATCCAAAACAAGCTTCTTGATGTAACGCTTACCGGTCACTACATTTGTCAGATACAACTTTGAAAATTCGATCTGTCTTGGCGCCGGATCGAATTCGCACTCGCGGACAACCCAGTCATAAAGCGGTCTGTGGTCTTCAAATTCCAGTGTACAGATAGAATGCGTGATCTTCTCAACCGCATCCTCAATGGGATGAGCGAAATCATACATTGGATAAATACACCACTTATCACCCGTGTTGTGATGGGTCATATGCGCCACACGGTAAATAACAGGGTCCCGCATGTTGATATTGGGTGATGCCATATCGATCTTAGCTCTTAAAACTTTCTCTCCGTCTTTAAATTCACCATTTTTCATTGCCTCAAAAAGGGCTAGATTCTCCTCAGTGGAGCGATCTCTGTAAGGGCTGTTTTTTCCAGGCTCCGTTAAAGTACCTCTGTATTCTCTCATCTGCTCAGCTGTCAGATCACACACAAAGGCTTTCCCTTTTTTGATAAGTTTAACTGCGCATTCATACATCACATCGAAATAATCGGAAGCATAGTATAAATGGTCTTTAAAATCAGCGCCTAACCATTCAACATCTGCTTTGATCGACTCAACAAATTCCATATCTTCTTTGGTAGGATTAGTATCATCAAAGCGCAAATGAAATGTACCGTTATATTTTTTAGCAAGTCCGGAATTTAAGATAATAGATTTTGCATGTCCGATATGCAGATATCCATTCGGTTCCGGCGGAAATCTGGTGCAGACTTCGCTGTAAACGCCCTCTGCAAGATCTTTGTCAATCTCCTGCTCAATAAAATTCTTTGAAACAACTTCTTCAGCCATGTTTCTTCCTCCTCGCATATTGTCACATTCCATAACAGTTTATCACAAATCAAATTCACATACAATCGTCAGAAGTGACTTTCAGACACGTTCAAAGTGATTGTATGCACTGGTCAAAGTCATCGCGCTTTTCGTCATTTCGTCATAGCTTTGACTTCTCACCGGCATAAGAAAAGGTCTTAACCCTGAGATTTCCTCAGAATTAAGACCTTCAAGCTGCCTAGCGGAATCGAACCGCCGACCTCCGCCTTACCAAGGCGACGCTCTACCGACTGAGCCAAGGCAGCATCTTCGTCACACTAACAAATGCAACAGTTCAAATATACAGATTTATTCTCCATTTGTCAACTTTTTTCGCGATTCAAAATTTCTCTTGTTTTCATTTTGATCCGCTGCAGCGCATTATCGATGGTTTTTGGACTTTTATCCAAAAGTCTTGCGATGGTCTTATAATCGGTTCCCATCAGATGCAGATACAAAACACGGCTCTCCAGACTACTCAAAGACTGCTCCAGCTCTTCCATCAGTCCGTTAGCCGACTGTTCTCCGATAAATAGATCTTCCGGACTGCTGCTCTTTAAAGAAACTTTCGATAGAAGTTCCTCTGAATCTTCCTTCTCATCACTTAAGGAAATATAAGAATTCAGAGGCTGATGCTTTTTCCGATTGGACGCTTCAATTGCTGTGTACAACTGCCTTTTTACACAAAGCTTTGCGAAACTGTAAAAAGAAGCCTCTTTGTCAGAATCATAATCCTGCAACGCTTTAAAAAGGCCGATCATTCCTTCCTGGATCAGATCATCGTTGTCGCCGCCAAACAAATACATCGTATTAGCTTCTTTTCGCACCAGATTCTTGTATTTTTCCATGATGTAATCAACAACTTTGCTATCTCCTGCACGAAGCATAGCAATCAGCTGTTCATCGGTACATAGTTCATATTTCATAGAATGCCTCTACTTACCCATCCTTTGTCTGACAATCTCAAAAGAAAGCACTCCGCATGCAACGGATGCGTTTAGGGAGTCGATGTCACCTTTCATTGGAATCTTTGCCACAAAATCGCAGGATTCTCTGACCAATCTGGAAACGCCATCTCCTTCATTGCCGATCACCAGTCCGATAGGGCCCTTTAGATTTACATCATACATGGTCTCCCCATCCATATCTGCACAGACAAACCAAAGGCCTTCTTTCTTAAGCTCCTCCATGGTATTTTTCAGGTTGGTCACCTTGGCAACAGGCGTATAGTTTAAAGCTCCTGCGGAAGTCCTTGCCACCGTAGCAGTAAGACCCACGGCACGGCGTTTGGGGATGATCACCCCATGGGCTCCGCATAAATTGGCTGTTCTTATGATAGCCCCCAGGTTATGAGGATCCTCAATATCATCTAGCAGAATGACAAACGGATCTTCTTCCTTTTCTCTTGCCTTATCCAAAATATCCTGCACCGATGCATATTCATAGGCCGCAACAGACGCGATCACACCCTGATGGATACCTGTCTGGGACAGGTTGTTCAGTCTTTCCTTCTCCACAAACTGAACGATCGTATCGTGCTTTTTTGCCTCCCGTACAATGCTCCTTACGGCGCCATCCTGACAACCGTCCAATACATAAAGCTTATCCACAGGTTTACCGGAACGGAAAGCTTCCATCACTGCATTGCGTCCTTCAATGATATTTACATTGATCAAGGTTTCATCCATCCTGCGATTTCCTCTTTTACTCATTCAGAAATCCTCCATCCAAACCATCAAGCCCCACCTTCACCAGGTAAAGCATGCGTTCCCAATCTTTCTTCAGATACAAATAACCTATCAAAGCCTCGAATCCTGTGGCTCTTCGATAATCGATCATAGTCTGATTCTTCGCCACCGACACACTTTTGGTATTGCGGCCCCGTTTATACACTGCACGTTCTTCATCTGTCAGGATTTCCTGAAGCGTTCGCATCATCTTTGACTGTGCCGACGCCTGCACATAAAAAGTTGTCCTTGCGTGAAGGTCTTTTACCTGTGCGTCCCCCCGCCGGATCACCAGTGTTTTAATGATCATATCATATATGCAATCTCCGATATATGCCAAAGCAAGAGATGAATACTCTCTGATATCCATCTCTTGCACCTGAAACATTTTCTGCATATATGAGTCAAATTCCCAATCTATGCTCTTTTCCATTGTACGCCTTCTCTTGTATCTTTCAGTATGATTCCCTTTTTAAGGAGCTCATCTCTGATAGCATCAGCCTTTGCAAAGTCTTTTGCTTTTCTGGCAGCCTGCCTCTCTTCGATCAGTTTCTCAATGTCTGCATCCAGCATCTCTTCTTCCTTATCAACGATAAGTCCTAACACATCTGTCAGCTTTACAAGAAGATCAAATAACGCTTTGATAAATGCTTTTGACTTATTCTTATCTGCGTTCAGATTGCAGAATTTTACCAGATCAAAAACAGAAGCAATGGCATCTGCAGTGTTAAAATCATCCTCCATAGCTGTTTCAAAGCCTTTTACAAATTTATCTGTCTGTGCATAGAGGATCTTCTCTTCTTCACACATTTCATTTCCCGCAGCTGTACCCATAATGAATTTCAGATTCTCAGCTGCCGTTATGATTCGCTCCAGACCGTTCTTGGACGCTTCCATCAGATCCGCGCTGAAGTTCAGCGGACTTCTGTAGTGAGCACTCAGCATAAAGAAACGAAGTACCTGAAGATCATACTGTTCACTGATCTCGCGGACGGTTCTGAAATTTCCCAGCGATTTGCTCATCTTCTTATTATCAATATTTAAAAATGCATTGTGCATCCAGTATCTTGAAAATTCCTTTCCATTGGCTGCCTCTGACTGAGCGATCTCGTTCTCATGATGTGGGAATACCAGATCCTCACCACCTGCGTGGATATCGATCTGCTCACCCAAATATTTCTTAGACATCACCGAGCATTCGATATGCCAGCCCGGGCGTCCGTCACTCCACGGCGAAACCCAGAAAGGTTCCCCTTCTTTCTTCGGCTTCCAAAGCACGAAATCCAATGGGTCTTCTTTTTCATCGACGCCACTTACCAACAAGTTTCTCTCACCGGAGCGCAGATCGTCCAGATTCTTATGCGAAAGCTTTCCATAATCCTTAAACATACGTGTGCGGAAATAGACAGTTCCATTCTTCTCGTAGGCATATCCCTTTTCGATCAAAGAAGCAATCATCTCGATCATGCCGTCGATTTCGTTAGTTGCAAGGGGATGGGTCGTTGCAGGCTTTACATTCATGCCCTCCATATCCTTTTTGCACTCTTCTATAAAACGCTTGGCAACCTCCTCCGCGCTGATGCCTTCCTCCAAAGATTTTTTGATGATCTTGTCATCCACATCGGTAAAGTTGGAGACGTAATTTACGTCATATCCTTTATATTCAAAATATCTTCGCACCGTATCAAATACGATCATCGGTCTGGCATTGCCAATATGGATAAAATTATAGACAGTCGGTCCACAGACATACATCCTGACCTTACCTTCTTCAAGAGGTGTAAATTTCTCTTTTCTTTTTGTCATTGTATTGTAAAGTAACATTTTTCTTCCTCCTGCCAAACTCATCCTATTAAAAAGACTTTATTTTGTCAACTTTCCGCATCCCGGGCAGTTTTCGCATCCCTTGCCGCTGTCATCTGCCATCACATCATAACTATAATTGGCAAATGTCTCAAGCAAGGCGATAGCCTGTGCTGAAATTCCCTCTTTTCTGCCCGTAAATCCAAGCCCCTCCTCGGTCGTAGCCTTAATATTTACCCGTTCCACACTTATTTTAAGAGTGTCGGCTATATTTCGGCGCATCTGCATAATATAGGGCGCCATCTTGGGACTCTGGGCAATGATCGTTGCATCGATATTGCCAATCACATATAAATGGTCTTCTAAAAGAGTACCTACGTGCTCCAGTAATGCTAAGCTTGAAATACCCTTGTATTGCGGATCGGTATCCGGAAAATGTTTCCCTATATCTCCAAGCGCAGCCGCTCCAAGGAGCGCATCCATGATCGCATGCAAAAGGACATCCGCATCTGAATGACCTAAAAGTCCTCTCTCGTAAGGTATTAAAACACCGCCGATGATCAACTCTCTTCCATCCACCAAACGATGTACGTCATATCCTAATCCTACTCGCATGATGGATCCTCGCTCTCATTTGATTCAGACATATCTTCTTCATTTGCAAAAGCAGAAAGATTGGCGATATCACGCATGGATTTTCTTCCGTTTGAAGGAATTGTCTCCGGTTCTGACTCTTCCTCAATCTCTTCCATGCTCTCAGATTCTTCCCCGTCCTCTAACTCTTCATCCGGTTCATTCTTTGCCTTCGAATACTGACGAAATGCATAGATGACAACAAATGCCCCTGCTAAAATCAAAGCAGTGGATGCCATAATGATCTTATTTAATCCATCTGCTCCTGCGTCTGTCGCATCGGAAATCGTCTTGAATCCCAGATAGATTACATAAGCGCCTAAGACCATCTGAAATAAGCTTTTTCCTTGTTTTCCGCCCATAAGATAGGACCTCCTTATCACACATATGCTACATTATAACAAATTTATGTTGGAACGACTATATAAAATTGAGGACGTCATACCTTTAACTCGTCACCAGCATAAAAGAAAAAGTCCAGTAAAACTGGACTTTTAGTAGCGGGAACTGGATTTGAACCAGCGACACCACGGGTATGAACCGTGTGCTCTAGCCAACTGAGCTATCCCGCCATATTGAAATGATATGGGACCAATAGGGCTCGAACCTATGACCCTCTGCTTGTAAGGCAGATGCTCTCCCAGCTGAGCTATGATCCCATATAAGAGCGGGTCGTATCTCAAACCCGCTCTGCTATTATAATATTAAATTCAAAATATTGTCAACACTTTTTTTAGAATTATAGAAACTATTTTCAAGTGTTACAGAAAAACTAAATTTCTAGACAATACCCTGTGCATTCATTGCATTGACAACTTTCTCAAATCCTGCAATGTTAGCACCTGCGACATAGTTGCCAGCCATGCCGTAACGCTTAGCTGCATCATCCATGTTATGTGTAATGTTGATCATGATGTTCTGTAATTTAGCATCAACCTCTTCGAATGTCCAGCTCAGACGCTCGCTGTTCTGAGACATCTCAAGTGCAGATGTAGCAACACCACCGGCATTAGCTGCCTTACCGGGAGCAAAGATAACACCATTCTCCTGAAGGTACTGTGTTCCTTCCAATGTTGTAGGCATATTAGCACCTTCACAAACAGCGATAACACCGTTAGCAACAAGCTTCTTGGCATCCTCAAGGTTCAACTCATTCTGAGTTGCGCAAGGAAGAGCGATATCAACCTTGATCTCCCACTGATTCGTTCCCTCTGTCTTCTTGTCATGATACTGAGCAGATGGTCTCTTTGCAGCATACTCTGTAAGACGAGCACGGTTTACTTCCTTTACTTCCTGAAGTGTAGGTACATCGATACCCTCCGGATCATAGATCCAGCCTGTTGAATCAGAACATGTAACGACCTTAGCGCCCAACTGCTGAGCCTTCTGGATCGCATAGATAGCAACGTTACCAGAACCTGAAACTGCAACTGTCTTGCCTGCGATATCAATACCATTGATCTTAAGAAGCTCCTGTGTCAGATACAGAAGTCCATATCCTGTAGCTTCTGTTCTTGCCAAAGAGCCACCATAGGTAAGTCCCTTACCTGTAAGGACACCTTCATAAAGGTCACGGATTCTCTTGTACTGTCCGAACAGAAAACCGATCTCTCTTCCGCCAACACCGATATCACCTGCAGGAACATCTGTGTCTGCACCGATGTATTTGCAAAGTTCTGTCATAAAGCTCTGGCAGAATGCCATAACCTCTCTGTCTGATTTGCCCTTAGGGTCAAAGTCAGATCCACCTTTGCCGCCGCCGATCGGAAGACCTGTAAGAGAATTCTTAAAGATCTGCTCAAAGCCAAGGAACTTGATGATACCAAGATTTACAGACGGGTGGAAACGTAAGCCTCCCTTGTAAGGTCCGATCGCACTGTTGAACTGTACACGATAACCTGTGTTGACCTGTACCTGTCCCTTGTCGTCAACCCACGGAACACGGAACTTGATCTGTCTCTCCGGCTCTGTCAGTCTCTCAAGAAGACCGTCTCTACGGTACTGCTCCTCGTTTGCTTCAACAACTACTCTCAATGATTCCAGAACTTCTTTTACTGCCTGATGGAACTCTGGCTCTGCAGGGTTCTTAGCGACTACACGCTCATAGACTTCATCAACATATGACATACTAATACCTCCTAAAATTATCACGCCGTACGGATTTCATGCGCCCCAAAGCAATTTCCCCAAACTGCAATTTTTAAAAAGAATTCTCGCAAAATCATATCCCCATACGACCCTGCATCACTTCTTTTTCGCATAAAATAAGCGGGGGACCAGGTCCACCCGCTTAAACTGACGCCTTTGTCCACTAGCTATTGTAATGGAAAACGTTCTGTAACACAAGTATTATTTTGATAAATTTGTAACTTTTGCAATTTTCAATATCAAAACTTGCAAAATCACTATATTTATTTAAAGTACTCTACACCGGATTCAAAAATCTTCATATCCTGCTCACCGTAGATATTCATTGCCACCGAGCGCGCTCTTCTCTCTGAATGAGCCATCTTGCCAAGCACACGTCCGTCCGGGCTTGTGATACCTTCAATTGCAAGATAAGAACCATTTACATTCCACTCTTCATCCATGGAAATATTTCCCTTTGGATCACAATACTGAGTCGCCACCTGTCCATTTGCAAACAATTTGTCAAGCCACTCTTTATTGGCAACAAACCGCCCTTCTCCATGAGAAGCCGGGTTCGTATACACACCGCCAAGATTTGCCTGCATAAGCCAGGGCGACTTGTTGGTCACTACCTTTGTGTATACCATCTTGGAAATATGCCGGCCAATGGTGTTGTAAGTTAATGTAGGTGATTCACTGTTCTGCCCCGTGATCTCGCCATTCGGCACAAGACCAAGCTTTACCAATGCCTGGAATCCATTACAGATACCAAGAACAAGCCCATCCCGTTCGTTCAGAAGTTTTTCAACCGCTTCCTTGATCTTCGCGTTCTGGAATGCTGTAGCAAAGAATTTGGCTGAACCATCTGGTTCATCACCTGCAGAGAATCCGCCTGGGAACATGATCATCTGAGACTTTGCGATAGATTTCTCAAATATCTCGACTGAGTCCAGAATGTCTTCCGGCGAAAGGTTTTTAAACACTTTAACGATGGTGTCCGCCCCTGCTCTTTCAAATGCTTTTGCAGAGTCATATTCACAGTTTGTTCCCGGGAATACCGGAATGAACACGGTTGGTTTTGCCACTTTATTCTTGCAGATATAAATATCTTTTGTATCATACAGACCGGTCTCGATCTTTTTCTCCTGGCCTGCTGCCCCTGAATTCGTCTTAAATACCTTCTCAAGGGGCGCTTTCCATGCATTCTCAGCCTCATTCAAAGACAAATGCATATCACCATAAGAAAGCTGGCCGTCATCTGTCACTTCACCGATCATGCGATATGTAAACGAAACCGTGGTAAGTGCCTCCGGTACGACCTCGCAAATGATCTCGCCGAATGCAGGTGCGAACAACTCACCTGCTTCAATTTCTGTTGAAATCTCAGCACCCATGCGGTTACCAAATGCCATTTTGCTGACAGCACTGGCAACTCCATGTCGGTCTAATACATAAGCCGCTTTTACAGCGCCGGCTTTGATGGCCTCAGTAAGCTTACCGTACTGATCCATAACATCTTCGTAAACCGGAAGATCATAGGCATCTTTCTTGATCGTAAGCCACACAAGTTTGTCTCCGGCCTGCTTGAATTCAGGTGAAATAATATCCTTTTCTTTTGCTGTATCTACTGCAAAGGAAACCAATGTCGGTGGAACATCAATATCCTCAAATGTACCGGACATACTATCCTTACCGCCGATAGAAGGAAGACCAAAGCCAAGCTGTGCATCATAGGCACCAAGAAGGGCGGCCACCGGCTGGCTCCAGCGATGTGGATCGCTTGTCATTCTGCGGAAATATTCCTGGTAAGACATACGGATTTTTCTGTAATCGCCACCGTTAGCCACAATCTTTGCAATCGATTCAGTAATCGCATATACGGCACCATGGTAAGGGCTCCAGGATGAAAGGTAAGGATCAAAGCCATAGCTCATCATTGTAACTGTATCACAATCCCCTTTCATAACCGGAAGTTTTGCAACCATTGCCTGCGTCTCTGTCATCTGATACTGTCCACCATGGGGCATAAATACAGAACCTGCACCAATAGATCCGTCAAACATCTCCACAAGACCTTTCTGCGAACAGACATTCAAATCTGAAAGCATAGTAAGCCATTTTTCCTTCACGTCTGTCACTTCATCCGTCTTAAGGATAGAATTCTCCTTACTCGGAATATCGACTGCTACAGTGGGCTCCTGATGCGCACCGTTGGTATCAAGGAATGCGCGGGAAAGATTGACAATCTCCTTTCCTCTCCATGAAAGAACTAATCTTGGTTCCTCCGTGACAACAGCAACGATAGTGGCCTCTAAGTTTTCTTCTTTCGCGTAGGCTAAGAACTGATCCACATCCTTTGGATCAACAACAACAGCCATACGTTCCTGAGACTCGGAAATCGCAATCTCTGTTCCGTCAAGACCGGCATATTTTTTCGGCACTTTATCAAGATCGATCCTCAGTCCGTCTGCCAGCTCACCTATTGCAACTGAAACACCACCTGCACCAAAATCATTACATTTCTTGATCAGATAGCTTACTTCTTCTCTGCGGAATAAGCGCTGGATCTTACGCTCTGTGGGTGGATTGCCTTTCTGAACCTCAGCCCCGCAGACCTCAATTGAAGCCTCTGTATGCACCTTTGAAGAACCGGTAGCTCCGCCGATTCCATCACGTCCTGTACGTCCGCCAAGCAAAATTATGATGTCTCCCGGGTCTGAAGTGAGTCGCTGAACCGCACGCCTAGGAGCTGCACCGAGAACAGCACCGATCTCCATACGTTTAGCCACATAATTAGGATGATAAATTTCTTTGACCGCTCCTGTCGCCAGACCGATCTGATTACCATATGAGCTGTAACCATGAGCGGCTTCGCGTACCAGTTTTTTCTGTGGCAGTTTGCCATGTAATGTTTCCTTTACGGAAACTGTAGGATCTGCAGCACCGGTCACACGCATGGCCTGATATACATACGTACGTCCGGAAAGCGGATCACGGATCGCACCGCCAAGACAAGTGGCAGCGCCACCGAATGGCTCAATCTCCGTAGGATGATTATGTGTCTCATTTTTAAAGTTAACAAGCCACTCCTCTTCTTTTCCGTCAACCGTTACGGGCACAACGATGGAGCAAGCATTGATCTCGTCTGACTCTTCCTGATCGTCAAGTTTACCTTCCTTTTTCAGCTTTTTTGCTGCCAGGATCGCCAGATCCATCAAACATACAAATTTGTCATCTCTTCCTGCATATAAAGCCATATGGTCACTTAGGTATTTCTCATAGCTTCCTTTGATCGGCTCCAGATAATCTCCTTCACCAAATGCCACATCTGTAAGCTCTGTAGAAAATGTGGTATGGCGGCAATGATCTGACCAATATGTATCAAGAACACGGATCTCTGTCATGGAAGGATCTCGTTTTTCCTCGCTGTTAAAATAATTCTGAATATGGAGGAAATCTTTAAACGTCATTGCAAGATTCAGAGAGTCATACAATTCCTTTAATTCTGTTTCCGGCATATCCTTGAATCCATCAAAAATGATGACATCCGCCGGATCATCAAATACCGTCATCAAAGTTTCCGGCTTCTCGAGTCCTGTCTCCCTTGAATCTACAGGGTTGATGCAATGCGCCTTGATAGCGGCAAATTCTTCATCCGAAATTTCACCGTCCTTACCTGTTATCACGTAAGTCGTAGCCGATTTGATCACAGGCTGCTCATCCTCTTTGATAAACTGAATGCACTGCATAGCTGAGTCCGCTCTCTGATCAAACTGTCCGGGAAGGAACTCTACAGAAAATACGCGGCTTTTATCCTCCACCTGGAACTCTTCACGGTACAGGGTGTCAACAGGTGGTTCTGAAAAAATCCCATTGCAGGCTTTTTCAAATGTATCATCTGAAATATTTTCAACATCATAGCGGATTAAAACGCGGACATTTTCCACGTCTTTGATGCCAAGATAGCTGGAAATTTCATGTGCAAGATCCGGTGCCTGGATTGAAAACTCAGGTTTCTTCTCGACATATACACGTCTTACATTACTCATTTACATTTTCCTCCATTGTGAAATTATTTCCTTTTGCTATTGTATCATAAGTCATCCTTATTTTCGAATCGATTTACCTTTGCGATTCAAAATCAGGAAGCATACTTTCACGACCAGAAGGGAGGCCACAAAAACACCTCCTATTCTAACCACCATATCAAAGAAAAAGCCTTCCGGTAACATACGGATCATGTAATCTGTCCGCGGGTCAAAAAGCCATAGATCATTGGTAAAAAAGATATGATGAAAAATGGTAAACACTTTGGTAAAGTCAATGGCACAAGCCACTCCAAGGAACACAAGCAGCGACAAAAACACAGCTAAGGCCACATTATAAGCATGTGCGAGAAGTTTTTTTACTTCCCACTTTTTAAAGATCATAAAAACAACCATCAAAATGCATAGGATAAGCAGGACATCCCTCAGATAAAGTCCGCCAATAAACAGATTTCTCACATCTGCCATGTGAAGGCGATCCTGTTCATTGAAAAAATCCTGTTCCTCACCGTCTACATTTGCTTCTATAGACAACACATCTTCCTTTCCGATCAGATAGTCCATCATATAACCGGAAACTGTCATCACATCGTCGATTTCCATTGACAGGGAATCAGTAACACTATATTTCAGATACTCTTTTTCATACCATGAAAAATCTGCATCTCCGTAGATAGCCAGCTGAAAGCTGGACAAAAGCAGCACGATGATCAATAGAAACATAGCAATAACCGCTGTCATTTTTTCCTTCATAACTCAATCCTCCGTCTGGCTTTGCAAAAACTCACGGATCTTGGATGATTGACCTACAAGGGTCCCCTGTACCATGTTGGGCTTTCCGCCTCCACGACCGGAGAATGCAGCGTTCAATGATTTGCTTAACAATCTCACGTCCTGTTCCTTCGAGCCGATCACATATCGAAATCCGTTTGCGTCATCTCCCGCAAACACCGCGCAAATATCTGCGCCCTTTTCAAGCAGCAGATTCATCAGTTCTCTTGGCTCGTTTCCTTTTAGTGCTGCATCAAAAACAGTGACGATCCTCTCATGGATATCTATAGTTTCACTTTGTATCTTTAAAAGTTTTCCCTTAGATGCCACCAATTGGCCCTTAAGTGCCGCAATTTCTTCTTTTAAGCGGTCAACACCCACTGCCACATCTGCTTCTTTTACGCATAGAGAAGCTGAAATACACTTTACGGATTGTTCTTTCTCTCTGTAGTCTGAAAGAGCACGGAACCCCGCCTGCATGGTAATGCGCTGGCCACCTTTATAATTGACCATATCTACAAGTTTTATCAGTCCTATTTCCCCGGTGTATTTCACATGAGGAGCGCAGCATGCGCATGTATCCACACCCGGAATATTTACAATACGGACCTGTCCTTCTATCTCAATCTTGCTGCGATAAGTCAGAGAAGCCAGCTCTTCCTTATCCGGATACATAACATTTACTTTCAGATTCTGAAATACATACCCATTGGCACTCTTCTCGATCTCTAACAGCTCATCTTTTGTGATCGGGCCGTTAAAATCCATTGTGCAATAATCATCGCCCAGGTGAAATCCCACATTATCGTAACCGAATCTCTCGTGAACAATACCGGATACGATATGTTCTCCGGTATGCTGCTGCATACTCTCAAACCTGCGTTCCCAGTCTATCTTTCCCCGTACGGTATTACCGATTGAAAGCGGAGCTTTTCCATAATGGTAAACGATCCCGTTTTTTTCATGGACATCAAAAATCTCGACATCATCGATTCTTCCTATGTCCGCATACTGGCCGCCGCCTTCCGGGAAAAATGCAGTCTGGTCAAGCTCGATCAGATAATGATCATTCTTTTCCTCACAGGATAAGACGACTGCTGTAAATTCATGGATATGGGAATCCTGGTAATAAAGCTTTTTTGTCATGCCTACATCCTCTCAGGGGCCTCAAATCCAAGCAGATCAATACATGCGGAAAGCACCTTTAATGTAAGTGATAAAAGGGTGATGTACCCCCTCTTCTTATTTTCATCCTCTTCCGCAAGGATCTTTGTCTCATGATAAAAGTGATTAAATGCATTGGCGGTGTCATAAATATAAGCACAGATCTTATGAGGCGCCAACTCTTCATAAGCGCTGCTTATCACATTGTTATATTTTGCCAGTTCAAGCATTAAGCCCTTCTCACTCTCATTTGGTGTATCGTTTAATACAGCCTCGCAAGAAGCTCCCTGTTCTGCATATTTTTTCAGGATAGACTTGATGCGGACAATCGTATAAAGGATATATGGGCCTGTATTTCCTTCAAATGAAGTGAAACGGTCCACATCAAATATATAATCCTTGGAAGCCTGGTTAGAGAGGTCGCCATACTTGATCGCAGACATTCCCACCATCTTTGCTGTACGCTCTGCTTCACCGGCCTCAACAGTCCGGTTATCCGTGATCTTTTTATACATTTCACCGGTGATTTCCGCGATCAGATTCTCAAGACGCATAACGCCGCCTTCTCTGGTCTTAAAAGGCTTACCGTCTTTTCCGTTCATAGTGCCAAATCCTAAGAATTTAAGTTCCGTCTCTTCCGGCACGATTCCCGTCTTTTTAGCGGCACGGAATACCTGCACGAAATGAAGTTCCTGCCTTTTATCCACCACATAGATCACCTTGTCCGGATGATAATCCTCTACACGCTGAACAAGGGTTGCCAGATCTGTGGTTCCGTAGAGAGATGCCCCATCTGATTTCTGGATCATGCATGGTGGGATTTCCTTCGTATCTGTCTCCTCTTTCACATCGATTACAAGAGCCCCCTGATCTAAGTGTGCAAAGCCATCCTCTTTCAACCGTTTGATCATAGAAGGAATATAACGCTGCGCATCACTCTCCCCCTTCCACAGATCAAAATCTACGTTCAGATTTGCATAATTCTTCTTAAGGTCAGTAACTGAAACATGCATGATATGATTCCAGATTGCTGTATATCCCTTATGGCCATTCTGCAAAAGATAAGTAGCCTCAAGTGCCTGCTCCCTGTATGCATCATCCTGCTTAGCCTTGCCACTGGCAGTCGGATAGATTTCTTCCAGTTCACCGATAGTAAAAGGAGCCTCTTTTGGGTATTCTCCGGTAAAACCATCGTCAAAATAAGGAAGATTTGGCTGTCTTTCCTTAAGCTCTGTAATGATAAGGCCCATCTGATATCCCCAATCACCCAGATGTATATCGCCGAGTACCTTGTGGCCATTGGCTCTTGCGATTCTTTTCACGGATTCACCGATAATGGCGGAACGCAAATGTCCCACGTGTAATGGCTTTGCCACATTCGGTCCGCCATAATCTATTACGATCGTCATAGGTTTTTCTGTAACCTGCAGTCCCAGATTCTCGTCTGCATTCATTTCAAGCAGATAGTCAGCAAGAAATGTTCCTTTTACTTTCAGATTAATAAATCCCGGTTTTACAACATCTACACTTTCTAAATATTTGCTATCCTGCAGCTTTTCTGCCACATCATCTGCGATCATAAACGGAGCCTTGTGGTATTTCTTGGCCCCTGCCATAGCTCCGTTACACTGATATTCACAAAGATCCGGACGGTTGGACAATGTAACCTTGGCCAAATCTTTCTCATATCCTGCAGCCTCAAAAGCTGCCTCCAGTTCCTCTGCGATCATGTCGATCAATTGTTTCATCTCTAACTCCTTTTATTTAAAAATCTCCGATCTTATAGACAGTTGCTGTCTTGGTAAATCGTTTCTTTGTCACTGTTTTTCCGTTTTCCTTCGTCTCATATGTCTCGTAAAATGCATTGTAGAAGGATGCATAGAACTGTCTGCCGATATGATAGAGGTTTTCAAGTTCTTCACCCTTTTTCACGTTGATCCTGGATGACAATTCCCCATCCCAGGTGTAGACCTGAATGATATTATACTGACTGCTCACGTCAGAGCTCTGGCATAGGAGGATATAGCTATCTGTCGTATCCATTCCCTGTTTCGTCTGCGGTCCCTTTGTATCAAGATACAGATACTGAACCGGCTTAAAGCTGGAATTACAGATCAGCACATCACCACTGTCACACAGGTAAAGTGCATATTGGTTCCGCTTCTTATTGTAGGAAATACCACAATAATTTTTAATGGCTGAGATCTGACTTGGGCTTGCGCCGCGAAGCTTAGAAGGAATAGTCAGTTTAAATGTTTTTTCAAATTTCAAAGTGGCTGCATCCACTCTGGAAATATAACCGCTCTTGGTATGGACTATATATAACTTTTTCGTTTTTGAATTGTAAGTCATATCATTGCCATGAGTTAAAGTCATAGCGGCAGAAACCTTCACCACTTTCAAGTCTTTCAAACGGATCTTCACGATCTTACAGTTCTTTTCGGAAACCGTCTTATTTAAAAATACATAGTAAGCATACGTTCCGTCTGTAGTTCCTCCCTGCAGAGTGTCGTAGCCGCCGACAACCTGCTTGGCTGCCGCTCTCACATCGAAAGTCTCATCATCCTTTTTCAGCTGCTTTGTGGTGGCAAGCTTGGTAGCTGTCACATTGGACGATGTGCGCCACCCGGAGTAATAAATATTAGACCCACTCTTCTTATAGGATCTGACCCTCACATAATATGTCTTATCTTCGGAAAGGCCGGTGATCGTCTTCGTCACTGTTGCTTTTGTCGGAATATTTACAGTCTTAGCACCGGAAAAGAATCTGTTGGTTGCATATTGCAGCTGATATCCGGTGGCAGAACTGTTGGCACTCCACTTTACAGTAAGAGACGATCCACTCTTTGTACAGCTGTTGATGATCGGCGCCGTCAGTGCATAACAGCTTACCACAGCTGACTTCTTACTGTATGATGTACTGTCCGCTGTATAGGCTGCCCGCATACAATACTGATAAGTGCAACTGTTCCCTGCAGAAGTATCTTTCCATTTCTGGGTGCTTAAGTTGGTGATCACTGCCACTCTTGTCCAGGACTTAGCTGTGGTCTTCTTTCGATAGATCACATATTTATTGGCGCCTTTTATGCCATTCCAGGAAAGAAGCGGACCTTTTGCAGTCTTCACTACACTCATGGAAGGGGCATCCAGCCACCTTGCAGAAAGCACATTGCTCTTAGCGGAAATATCCTTGCCATTGTCCTTATATGCATAGACGCAGAAATAATCAGTTGTCGCTTTTGTTATATTTTTCTCGGTATATTTATAGGTCTTGGCGGATGTCTGCTTGATTGTGGCGCATCTTTCACGGGTACCGTTTCCAAGCTTATGATATACGTAATACCCGTCAGCTCCTGAAACTTTTGACCAGCTGATGCTCATGGTGCCGCCCACGTAGTTTGTGAATTTGACCACCGGGGCATTTAAAGATGTGGTGACCGTAACTGTGACAGTAGCGGATGCCGCCTGATAGGTTTCAGTCTCTGCCGCCACAACTTTCACAGTGGTCTTCCCCTTCTTTAATCCCTTCACAAGACCGCTCTCATCCACAGAAACAATACTTGCATTGGTTGAAACATAAGAAAGCGCGCCGTCACCGGAAGCAGATGCCACGATCTGTCCGGTTTTCCCATACACAATGGACAAGTCTTTTTTCGTGACCTTCTGCGTTTTTTTATTGACCGTTATATGCAAAAATGTCTCTGCCGCCTGATAGTCCTCTGTCTCGGCTGCCATGACAGCTACATCGATCTGTCCGGCATGCTGTGCCACAAGATATAAGTCTTCAAGATCTCCTGAATAAATAAATGGATAACGAGGTTCTTCGGATTCATCGTCCTTGGTATCAGAATCATCCGAAACATTTGTCTCATTCGAAACATTTGTCTCATCCGAACCCGGATCAGATTCCTCCTCCGTCAATTCCTTCCGAATCCGGACGATTCCATCCTCTTCCTTAAATTCTTCCTCAGTTTCTGAATAGCAGACAGCAAAAGAAAGCGCACCATCTCCATCCGTCTCAATAGCCAGATCTGCCAGGCAGATCTCATCACCGAGAGTAAGAGACAAATCCGCATTTTCTACAGAAATCGTCTGTTCAAGCTTCCCAGACTCGTCATCAGACGACTCTCCCTCTTCGTCTGACGCCGCTCCTGTTTCATCTTCACTTTCATCTGTCTTATCTGTGTTTGATCCGGAGCCTGTATCGTCCGTCTTTTCTGTTGTCTGCCCTTGTTCTTCACCGGCAGTTCCTTCTGAAGAATCTAAAGCATAGACGCCACTGCACATTTCCACAGAAAGCGACAACACCAACAGGACTGATACAACCCATCGTTTGAACATCTTCATCGTTTTTGTAACCCCTTGTAATTACTCCTAAAAAACCCTAGTCAAAGATATCATAACACTGTTTGGATTTCCCTGTCAAAACCAGGTTCACTTCTTTTCATTATTCTCCCAGAATTCCTGCATTTTTTGCTGCACATCCGTAAGATTGCAGGCAAATGTATTCTCCCACTCCCTTGGAAGGATCGTCTCATAACGCCTGTCATAAAAGCGGTCATCTAAAAGAAGTATGACACCCCTATCCGTTTCCGTTCGGATGACGCGCCCGGCTGCCTGCAATACTTTATTCATACCTGGGTAAAGATAGGCATAATCAAATCCGTTAACACCCAGCTTATCAAAATATTTCTTTATTATCTCCCGCTCCGTGCAGACCTGCGGTAAACCGGTTCCTATGATGGCTGCACCGATCAGCTTATCCTCCGTCAGATCGATTCCTTCCGAAAAAATACCTCCCATCACGCAGAAGCCCACCAACGCCTCTTCTCTTTCTGTCTCAAAATGCTCCAGGAAAATTTCCCTGGCGTTTTCGGACATATACTGGGCTTGCATTACATAAGAAATCGGAAATTCATTCTCGTTGACAAGTGTAAGAAAGCGATCGTACACTTCTTCCATAAATTTATAAGATGGAAAAAAAGCAATATAATTTCCTTTTTTACTTAGAGCAAGACTGATAAGATACTCCGCATATTTCTGGTACATTTTCTCGCCCCTTAAGGTATATTTGGTACTTACATCCCCGGCAAAGAAAACGGCTCTGTTCATAGGATCAAATGATGACTTTGCATAGATCGCATAATCCTCTCCCCCGGTGCTGAGCAGTTTTTTATGGTACTGCATCGGAAGAAGTGTTGCAGAGAAAAAAATCGTGCTCACGCCTTTTTCCATATATTCCTCCAGCATTTTCGCCGGATTCATGCAATTCAAATGCAAGGTAAAACGCCCGTCATTTTCAAGTTTCGAATAAATAATGTAATTCTCATCCAATTTTTCATATATGTACAAAAACATACGCACTTGGAAATAGAATTCCAGAAATTCTCCTCTTAACTCCTCATCCTTCTCATCCTCCAGGAAATTTTCAAGCTCAGAAAACAGATTCAAAAGCTTCAGATACAAGTGAGAAACACTGCCAAGAATCCGATAATCTTCGCAGTCCCGTTTCAGTTCCAGAAGAGACCTGTTACAGTCATTTAAACGTCCTGCAAGTTTTGGACATCTGTCTTTTATCTTACGGAGGAGATGAAGGAAATCTTCTTTACAAAGAGCGGCCGAATACATGTCCCTTCCCCTGTCCACCAGATTGTGCGCTTCATCGATCAAAAACAGATATTCACCCTTCACACCATCTCCAAAAAAACGGCGCAAATGGGCATTTGGATCAAATACATAGTTATAATCACAGATAATCGTATCCGCGAATATAGAAAGATCCAGACTCATCTCAAAGGGACAGACATTGTGTCTTTTTGCCTGTTCTTCTATAATATCCCGGTGCATTTCATCAAACGTAGCCAGAGTGTCATATATAGCATCGTTTATTCGGTCAAAATGTCCTTTCGCATAGGGGCAATGATCCGGATTACAATTGCACTCTTCTAAAAAACAGATCTTTTCTTTCGCCGTCAATACGATCACCTTCATGCGAAGAGCCTGCTCTTTTAATGTGTCAAAAGCCTGAAGAGCTACTGTCCTTGTGATCGTTTTGGCTGTCAGATAAAAAATACGGTCTGCCTTTTCCTCTCCAAGCGCTTTCACAGCCGGATAGACGGTTGCCATCGTCTTTCCGACCCCTGTAGGAGCCTCAATAAACAGCTTCTTCTTACGCAAAATAGTGCGGTAAACGCTTGATACCAATTCCTTTTGTCCGTCCCGGTATTCAAAGGGAAAGATAAGTTCCTTAACAGATGCATTCCGCTTTTTCTTCCAGTTGACAGATAAGCTTCCCCACCTGCCATATTGGGAAACCAGTTCAAAAAACCATTGTTTGATATCCTCAAAAGAATAGACAGAAACAAATCGCTTGATATCCTCCGTTTCCATATTGCAGTAAGTGATCTGCACACCAATCTCCTGCAAATGATTCTGACTGGCGTAAATGTAAGCATAACATTTGGCCTGGGCTAAATGGATTTCCTTTGCCTCTTTCACATCCTTCAGATCCCAAAACACGCCCTTGATCTCATCAATGACCACACCTTCTGCTCTTGTGATCACACCATCCGCTCTCCCTTCAAGCGAAAGTATAAAATCAGGAAATGAGATCTCTGTTTTTAAGGATACTTCTGCTCTGTACTCCGACCCCATTCTGCGCTGGATCTTGCGGTGGATCCTGCCGCCAAGGAGCATTGCGTCCTTATCTGTCTGGGCGATTCGATTGTCAATATCTCCGCTTCTCATAAGAAACTCGATCAGGTTTCTGACCGAGATGCGGATCATGGGTAGTTCTAAATTCATTTTTCTCACTGTTTATAAAAATTTGCATAGCCTCATTGTGCATTTTTCGATATAATCATTATATAAACAAATGCGAGGACTGTCTAACAGTTTGTCGCGGGAGGATCAGTATGGATTTTAATCGTTTTTTCAGAGGCGATATCATGGACGCCTACAATTATCTTGGAGCACACGTTGAGGAAGGTGGTGTTACATTCCGCACCTATGCGCCGAATGCAGATGCAATCAGTGTGATCGGCGAATTCAACAACTGGACGGAGACGCCCATGCACCGCGGAGAAAACTGGAGTTTCTTTGAGTGCTTTATCGATGAAGCACGTGAGGGGCAGATGTACAAGTACCGCATTTATGATCGGGACGGTAATTTTGTCGACCACTCAGATCCTTACGGATTTGGCATGCAGCTCCGGCCGGATTCCGCTTCCATTATCCGGGATTTAAGTGCCTACACCTTCCATGATAAGGCCTGGATGAAAAAGCGAACCGACTGTAAGAAAACACCGCTGAATATTTACGAACTTCATATGGGGTCGTTTAAAAAGCCCGGTCCTAAAAAAGAGGACTGGTATACTTACTCTGAGATGATAGATGTGCTGATCCCATACCTTAAAGAGATGGGTTATAATTATATCGAAGTTATGCCTTTATCTGAGCATCCTTGTGATGAATCCTGGGGCTATCAGAACACCGGTTTCTTCGCGCCTACAGCCCGCTACGGAACCGCAACGCAGCTGATGGGGTTTGTGGACGCCTGTCATCAGAATGACATCGGTGTGATCGTAGATTATGTACCGGTTCATTTTGCGGTAGATGGTTATGCTCTGGCTAATTACGACAGCACCCCGTTGTTTGAATATCCGCATCCGGACGTGGCTTACAGTGAGTGGGGAAGCTGTAATTTCAACCTGCCCCGCGGCGAAGTCCGAAGCTTCTTACAGTCAGCTGCTAACTATTGGCTGGAAGTCTATCATATGGACGGACTTAGGATGGATGCCATCAGCCGTGTGCTGTATTGGCAGGGCAATGAAGACCGTGGTCAGAATACCGATGGCATTGAATTTTTGAAACACATGAACAATAATCTGAAGGATCGCCATCCTTCAGCTCTTCTGTCTGCAGAAGATTCCACTTCTTATCCGGGCGTGACTGTGCCGGTAGACGATGGCGGACTTGGATTTGATTATAAGTGGGATATGGGATGGATGAATGACACGCTGAATTATTTCCGCCTGTCGCCGCTCTTTAGAGGTGATAACTATCACAAGCTGACATTCTCTATGATGTATTTCTATAATGAGAATTTCATGTTGCCGCTATCTCACGATGAGACGGTACACGGAAAGGCAACTATTCTTCAGAAAATGTTTGGCAATTATGAAGACAAGTTCCCACAGGCTCGTGCACTTTATATGTATATGTACTCACACCCAGGAAAGAAACTGAATTTCATGGGCAATGAGATCGGGCAGCTTAGGGAGTGGGATGAAAAGCGTGAGCAGGATTGGTTCATCTTAAAATATCCGATTCATGATTCTTTCCATGAATTTATCAAACGCTTGAATCACCTGTACTTAGAACACCCTGCTTTTTCAGAAAAGGACTTTGAATTTGCCGGGTTTGAATGGTTGGATTGCCATTCCGAAGACCGATGTCTGTACACATTTGAGCGCCGTTCTTCCAAAGAACGGATCCTTGCAATATTCAACTTTTCAGGAATTGAGCAGCAAAATTACGAGCTTTTCATTCCGAATGCCGAAAAGCTTACACTTCTTCTCGCAAGCGATGAAGATACTTTCTCAGGTCCTGTGCATTATAATGACGAAGACCGTGAGATCCTTGTTACAGATGAACACGTGACGATCAATGTCACGCCTTTATCCGGCAGTTTTTACCTGATCGGCGAAAAAACAAAAAAAGCCAAGCTCCTAAAAGATAAAGCCAAAGGAAAAGACAAATCAAAAGACAAAAAAGGGGAGAAAAAATCCAAAAAGAAATAAGCAATGCGAAGTATACTCAAATAGCAAAAGGGACCTGTCGATTTAGGACAGGTCCCTTCGGTTTTTGCGCCGCAACAAACTCCGGTACTAATACGGCAGTTCCCGTAAAATTTAATTAATCTCTGTTATGCCTCCGTCCTTAATACGGTAAGCTTCTCCGTAGATTTTGCCGATTCCATCCACTTCCATAATATAACTTCCGTCCGGAAGTGCGATAAACTCGCGTCCATAGCTATCCGGGAAGGTAATATCCTCAAACAGGCGCAGGCCATCTTTTTTAGCATCTTTCACCATCTGATAATGCGGAAGGATCATCTTCTTAGTCAGACCAAGCCCTTTAAAGAAACGCACATAAGAAGGATCTGTTGCCTCTCCCGGCTCTTCCGGCTGCGCATAAACGGTCTCTGCCGCGTTCATGGTGCCTGCGGAAATACCAACAATGACACCCTTAAATCCATCTAACATTTCTCTAAGTCCTATGGATTCAAAAAATTCCTTTTGGGTCGGTACATGCCCGCCGCCTAGAAAAATGACTTCATAGGTGGAAAGCATGCGTTTTGACATCCGGTCTGCAATAGGGATCACATCATTTTCCGTGACATTCAAAACACCACGGTCATCTAAAAGATCCATACAGAAAATACTTAAATATGATTTTTTTGCTGCTTCGTAAAAGAATCTGGTCATCTCCTCGCTCTTCTCATGTTCTTTGGGAAAAGCAGTGATCATCAAACATTTTGCATAGGGATTCCAATGTTTGGACAGATTGATCAAAAAACCATTCATCGGATCAAATCCCTCCACTTTACGGGAACCGTCAAGAGGTCCCGTTGGAGAGCTGGTCAAAAATAGAGTAGCCATTATACAAACTCCTTTATGCTTCTCAAATAATTGTTAGTCACATCATAAAACCGTTCCTCTTCCACTGCCTGTGCAAATGCGGGGTCGATGGGCATCTTACCCGCCACCGGAACACCTAACTCTTCTGCAATTTCATCAATGTGACTCTCTCCAAATACCGGGATTTCTTTTCCACAGTCCGGGCACTTGATATAACTGTAATTTTCAATGATTCCAAGGACCGGTATATTCATCATCTGTGCCATGTTATATGCCTTCTTAACGATCATTCTCACCAGATCCTGAGGAGAAGTAACTATAATGGCGCCATCAACCGGAATAGACTGGAAAACCGTTAACGGCACATCTCCTGTTCCGGGAGGCATATCAACAAACAAATAATCCAGATCGCCCCAGATCACATCTTTCCAGAACTGTTTAACAACCCCTGAGATTACAGGTCCTCTCCAGATTACTGGCGATTCTTCATCCTCAAGCATCAGGTTTACAGACATGATCCTGGTACCGTCCATTGCAACACAGGGTAAGATTCCTTCCTCTGTACCATAGGCTTTTACATGAATACCATACATCTTTGGAATGGAAGGGCCCGTGATATCTGCATCCAAAATCCCCACTGTATATCCTTCTTCAACCATCTGCCTTGCAAGGGAAGCCGTCACAAAAGACTTACCAACACCGCCCTTACCGCTCACAACAGCAATGACATTTTTTATATGAGACTGCGGATGTGGCTGTTCCTTGAAGTCCTTCTTCTTGCTGCAGCTTCCTGCACTGGCACAGCCGCTGCACTTTGATGGTGCACATCCATCTTCAGTAGTTTGATTTACATTCTGTTCCTCTGCCATAACTTACACCTCTATATTTTTTATCATTCTTTCGATTGCCATCTCTACATTTTTTCTGGGACAAGCCATATTAAATCGCACATGACCTGCGCCTTCCGCACCAAAGAATTCGCCTTCATTGACGAAAATCTTACAGATATCCTTCAAAAATCCCTTTATATTATTATCGCGGATATGCATTTTACTGAAATCTACCCAGACCAGATATGTTCCTTCCGGTTTTACCACTGTTAGATATGGAAAATTCTTATGGATCTGATCAATAAAGTAGTCAATATTTCCTTCCACATAAGCATTCATATCAGAAAGCCACTGCCTTGAATCATTATATGCACTTGTCAAAGCCGCCTCTGCAAAGGCGGAACAAGACCCAATATGATTGATTTCTATCAGATGGTTATACTTTTCTCTCAGTTCCTCATCTTCAATCGTCACATTGGAAAGATGAATACTTGCCAGATTGAAAGGTTTGGAAGGGGATGTGCAGCTAACACATTTCACGCCCTGCTTGGAACAGATTTTTGCGATCATCGTATGCTTAACGCCTTCCCTTAAAATATCACTGTGAATATCGTCGGAAATGATCGCCAAATCATGCTTTTTACAAAAAGCCACCAGGGTTTCAAGTTCGTCTCTTGACCATACCCGGCCGCTTGGATTATGGGGATTACACAAAAGAAAGGCCTTTGTCTTATCCGTGATCTTACTCTCCATATCCTCAAAATCCATAGTATAATATCCGTCCTCATTGTGAAGCGGACTTTCAATCAGTGTTCGTCCGGATTCTCTGACCACTTTAAAAAAAGGGCCATACACCGGTGGAGTGATCATGACCGCCTCATCGATAGCCGTAATTGCCTGCACTGCATAAAACATTGCTATCACAACATTGGGAACAAAAGTGATCCACTCCCGCTTTACTTTATAATCATGCTCCTCATCCATAAATCGTATAAATGAATCATAATATGCATCTGACAGAAAATGATAGCCAAACGCACCCTGCGAGGCAACTTTCGTAAGAGCTCTGGTGATTGGTTCTGCAATAGGAAGATCCATATCAGCGATCCACATAGGAAGCACATCTTCACCTACAAACGGTGCGTCCCATTTCATACAGTTCGTCCCTTTCCTTGCAACACCTTTATCAAAATCCATTGTAGAAAATCTCCTTTCCAAAGGTTCTTTTATTCTATCACAAATAGCATCCTTTTTAAATACTTTAAGTCTTACATAAAGACCGACGCTTTCCGTCATGACTTTGACTCGTCGCCAGCGCAAAAATAGAGCCTGACTTAAAAGTCAGACTCTGAAAATCTTTTATGGTTAGCTGAAAAAGCCTTTTTTCTTCTTAGGTGATTCACCGGATCTGCCTCCACCACCATTTGGATCATCCTGATTTAGCGTATTTCCTGCAAGACGGTCAAAAGCACGTAAAGCTTCTTTTGCTTCTGCGCTCAACTTCTCCGGTGTCTGGATCACCAGTGTGACATAATGATCGCCCCTCACATTGCTGTTGCGCACAGAAGGGACTCCCTTTCCGGCGAGACGGACCTTAGTATCTGTTTTCGTTCCGGCTTTAACAGTATAAAGCACATCTCCGTCAACCGTTTTGATCCGCACGTCTCCTCCAAGAGCAGCCTGTGCAAAAGATATCGGCACGGTTGAGAAAATATGCATGTCCTGTCTTTGGAATATAGGATGCCTTGAAACCATGACTTCCACAAGAATGTCTCCTCGTGGTCCGCCGTTCGTTCCCGGTTCACCCTTTCCGGCGATACGGACACTCTGTCCATTATCAATTCCAGCAGGAATGCGAACCTCCAGTGTCTTTCTGGAAGAAGTGTAGCCGGTTCCACCGCAATCCGGGCACTTAAATTTGATAACTTTTCCCTTGCCCTGACAATCCGGACAAGTAGCTACATTCTGCACCATACCAAAAAATGATTGCTGCTGATAGACAACCTGTCCTCTTCCCCCGCACTTACCGCAGGTTTCAGGCTCAGTTCCCGGCTTGGCACCGGTTCCGTTACAGGTTGTGCACGGATCCTTCATCACCACATCAATGTTCTTGGTACAGCCAAATACTGCTTCCTCAAAAGTAATTCTGACACTCTTACGGATATTGGCGCCTTTCATCGGTCCCTGGCTTCTGCCGCCACGCCGGCTGCCTCCGCCAAAAAGGTCACCAAAAATGTCGCCGAAAATATCGCCGAAATCAGCGCTGTTGAAATCGAAGCCGCCAAATCCTCCGGCGCCTCCGCCTCCCTGTTCAAAGGCAGCATGTCCGAACTGATCGTATTGGCGTCTCTTCTCAGGATCACTTAAGATTGCATATGCTTCCGAAGCCTCTTTAAACTTCGCTTCCGCCTCCGCATCACCCGGATTCACATCCGGGTGATACTTCTTGGCAAGCTTTCTATATGCTTTTTTCAGTTCCGCGTCATCGGCATCTTTGCCGACACCCAGCACCTCATAGTAATCTCTTTTATCTGCCATTCATTAAACCTCTTTGTAATCTCCGTCTACCACGTCATCTCCGTTAAATCCTTCCGGAGCCGGACCGGCACCTGCATTAGCGCCTGCATTTGCCTGCTGTGCAGCCGCAGCCTGCTCATACATCTTAGTAAATACGGACTGCGCTGACTGTGTAAGTTTCTCCTGTGCAGCCTTAAGTTCTGCAACCTGAGCATCGGAAATATTGTTGAAATCAATCTTGGCAGAGAGTTCTTTCAATGCATCCACATCAGCCTGAACCGTTGCTTTCTCCTCAGCGCTGATCTTATCGCCGACTTCATTCAGTGCTCGTTCTGTCTGTACAACAAATGAATCTGCATCATTCTTTGCATCTACTGCTTCCTTGCGTTTCTTATCCTGTGCTTCAAATGCAGCTGCTTCTTTTACAGCCTTATCGATCTCATCATCTGACATGTTAGAACCGGAAGTGATAGTGATGTGCTGCTCTTTACCTGTTCCCATATCCTTAGCTGATACATTAACAATACCATTGGCATCGATATCAAATGTAACCTCGATCTGCGGGATTCCACGTGGTGCAGGAGCAATTCCATCCAGTCTGAACTGTCCCAGTGACTTGTTGTCTTTCGCAAACTGTCTCTCACCCTGTACAACATTGATATCTACTGCTGTCTGGTTGTCTGCAGCTGTTGAGAAGATCTGACTCTTTCTGGTCGGTATTGTTGTATTTCTCTCGATCAATCTGGTTGCCACACCACCCATCGTCTCAATTGAAAGTGAAAGTGGCGTTACATCCAAAAGTAAGATATCGCCTGCGCCTGCATCGCCTGCAAGCTTACCACCCTGAACAGAAGCACCGAGTGCCACGCATTCATCCGGGTTCAGCGACTTGCTAGGCTCTTTTCCTGTCAGTCTCTTCACTTCATCCTGTACAGCAGGAATACGTGTTGAACCGCCTACAAGCAGCACCTGTCCAAGCTCAGAAGCTGTGATGCCCGCATCAGAAAGGGCTCTTGTAACAGGCTCTGACGTTTTAGCCACAAGATCAGCTGTCAGCTCATTGAATTTAGCTCTTGTCAGGTTCATGTCCAAATGAAGCGGACCATTTGCATTCATGCTGATAAATGGAAGGTTGATATTGGTCTGGGTAGCAGATGAAAGTTCTTTCTTAGCTTTTTCAGCTGCCTCTTTGATTCTCTGAAGAGCCATCTTGTCTGCAGAAAGATCCACGCCATTACTTGCCTTAAAATCAGCTATGATATAATCTACGATCTTCTGGTCAAAATCGTCGCCGCCAAGTCTGTTGTTACCGGCTGTTGAAAGTACTTCGATGACACCATCGCCGATCTCGATCACAGACACATCAAATGTACCACCGCCAAGGTCATAAACCATGATCTTCTGCTCATGCTCATTGTCAAGTCCGTAAGCTAAAGCTGCAGCTGTAGGCTCGTTGATAATACGCTTTACATCAAGTCCCGCGATCTTTCCTGCATCCTTTGTTGCCTGACGCTGTGCATCGTTGAAATATGCCGGTACAGTGATAACAGCCTCTGTCACAGACTCACCCAGATATCCTTCTGCATCTGCCTTCAGTTTCTGAAGGATCATTGCTGAAATTTCCTGTGGTGAATATTTTTTCTCATCGATTGCTACACGGTAATCTGATCCCATCTCTCTCTTGATAGACGAAATGGTTCTCTCTGCATTCGTTACAGCCTGACGCTTTGCAGGCTCACCCACAAGACGCTCACCTGTCTTGGTAAATGCTACAACAGACGGTGTAGTTCTTGCACCCTCTGTGTTTGCGATAACTGTTGGCTGTCCACCTTCCATAACTGCTACGCAGCTGTTTGTTGTTCCTAAATCGATTCCAATAATTTTTCCCATGATATATTCCTCCTTGAATTAATTTGCAACTTTCACCATGCTGTGTCTCACTACACTGTCACGGTACATGTAACCCTTCTGAAACTCATCAGCCACCACATTTTGTCCCAATGCCTCATCCTCTACATGCATCACAGCATTGTGAAAATTAGGATCAAAAGGCTGACCAACTGCTTCGATCGGTTTCACGTCCAATCCTTCTAAGGTTGTCAGGAGCTGCTTGTAAATATTCTCCATGCCCTGTACAAAAGGATCTTCTTTGTCTTCTTCCTCCACCATTGTGAATCCTCTCTCAAAATTGTCCACAACCGGAAGGATTTTTTCTATAACATCCCTGGCGCCCACTTCATACATCTGTGATTTCTCACGTTCAGAACGCTTGCGGAAATTATCAAATTCTGCCATCTGACGGGTAACCCTGTCGGTAAGCTCAGCGATTTTTTCGTCTCTCTTGTCTTTTTTATCCTTTCTGAAGAATTTCTTGTCTTTCTTCTCTTCCTCTGAAAGTTCTTCTTCCTCAGTTTCCTGTTCCTGTATGGATTCCTCCTCAGGACTTTCCTCCTCTGAGGTTTCCGGTTCTTGCGCAGCCTGTTTTGCATCTTCCATCGCTTTTTCCACTGCTTCTTTTACCAATTCTTCCTGGGTCTTTGTATTCTCTTCCAAATCATACCCACCTTTCTATTTATTTTTATGGAACATCTCATCTAACTCGCTCTGGAGTTTCTTCATGGACTTAAGCACATGCTCATAATCCATTCGTTTCGGGCCCACAATTCCTATGGTTCCCTTCACACCGTCGCCAAGCTCATAAGTGGCAGTGACGACCGAGCAGTCTTTCATGCTCTCCACCGGTGTCTCATCACCGATATATACCTGAATTCCGGTATTTTCCTCCTGTGCCAGCGTCTGGGTAACAAGTTCCGTCAACTGCTGTTTTTCTTCAAAAGCATTGATGATATCCTGGGCGCTCTGCTTATCTGAAAGTTCGGGATATTTAAAAATGTTAGTAGCGCCACTGGTGTAAATCTGCAACTCCTCATCAACCTGAATGGCGTCTGCCACCGCATCGATCACAACGCTTACCACATCGGAATGGATGCCAGCCTGCTCTTTTAACTTTGCGATCAGACCAAGGTTGATCTCCTCGATTGCAAGCCCGTTTAAGGTAGTATTCAAAAGCATGTTAAGCTTTAAAAGATTCTCATTGCTTAATGGTTCCCCAATGGAAATGATCTTATTCTTGATCACATTGCCTTCAAGGACGATAACCGCCACCAGCTGTTCCTGATCCACCAAGGAAAGCTGTATAAATTTAATCCTGTTAGAACTGCTTCTAGGCGTGGAAACAAGGGTTGCATAATTCGTATTCGTCGCAAGAACCTTCGCTGCCTGTTTTAAAAGTTGGTCCATCTTATCAGCCTTTTCAAGCATCTGCTCCTGCATCTCATTTAACTCTTGTTCTTTCTCCTCCATCAGCATATCTACATACAGCCGGTATCCTTTATCCGATGGAATCCTTCCCGCAGAAGTGTGGGGTTGAATGATATATCCCAGTTCCTCAAGATCAGACATCTCGTTGCGGATTGTCGCCGAACTTAGGTTTAAGTCCGATGCCTTGGAAATAGTCCGTGAGCCAACCGGTTCACCGGTCTCAAGATAATTCTTGATGATCACGTGTAAAATCTTCAGTTTTCGATCACTTAATCCATGTTCCTTAGTCATTATCAATCCCTCGCGCTGTTAGCACTCAGATAAATGGAGTGCTAATATCTTACTAAACATAATTTACCACCCTGCTTATTTTTTGTCAACACATAGAAAGATGCAATTTTCTAAAGAAATTATGAACTTGGAAACAGCCAAGTCTATCGACGGACAGCAAGTATGCCTGTGACCTTGTTCATTGCATGACAAATAAATAGCACGGCAAATGTCCTTGTCATAACATTTACCGTGCCCATTTTTCTTATTGATCAACATATTCTTATTTCATAAACCGGTCAATAGCTTCATTTAATCGTGCGATTGCTTCCGTGTCCCCCTCTTCAACAGCTTCAACAATACAGTGATCCATGTGATTTTTCAGGACTACTTTACCTGTATTATTGATCGCTGAACGGACAGCCGCCAACTGGATCAACACATCTGAGCAATCATCTCCCCGCTCTACCATACGCTTTACAGACTCCAAATGACCGATAGCACGGGACAAACGGTTTATTACTGCTCTCTTTTCCTCATCCGAATGCACATGTCCGTGATGCTCGTGACCATGCATATGCCCATGACCGTGTGTCTCATCGGCATTTTCATGGATATGCTCGTGCTGATGCTCATGCTGGTGTGGATGCTCATGGGCGATCCCGTGCTCATGCATATATTCATGAGTATGTTCTTCTGTCATTTTCATAAACTCCTTTATCGATTTGTACGGATATAATCCATCCATTCTTTGATCTGTTTCTCATAACCATTATCACTTGGCTCATAAAATTTCTTATCTTTTATTTCGTCCGGCAGATACTGCTGCTCTACATAGTGGTGCGGATAATCATGGGCATATTTGTACCCGATCCCGTGTCCAAGCTTTGCAGCCCCCTTATAATGGGCATCCTGCAGGTAGGAAGGTACGCTCGTCTGATAATTCCGAACCGCCTCATTGGCAGCAAAAATAGCATTGCAGGCTGAATTGCTCTTCGGAGCGCATGCCACATAGGTGGCTGCCTGGGACAATATGATCTGGGCTTCAGGCATGCCGATACGCTCGATTGCCTGAGATGCACTAACTGCTACCGTGATAGCCATAGGGTCTGCGTTTCCCACATCCTCTGAGGCGCATATCATGATACGCCGTGCGATAAATTTAATGTCTTCGCCGGCATAGAGCATCTTCGCCAAATAAAATACAGCCGCATCCGGGTCAGAGCCCCGCATACTTTTGATAAACGCTGAAATCGTATCGTAATGGTTGTCTCCGGTCTTGTCATAGCGGACCACCCGCTTCTGAATGCATTCACCTGCCACTTCCAGCGTAATATGAATCTTTCCGTCATCACCTCTAGGTGTCGTAAGAATACCAAGTTCAATCGCATTCAGCGCATTTCTAGCATCGCCTCCTGCTACATCGGCCAGAAAATCAAGGGCGTCACCAGCAATATCAGCCTGATAACTTCCCATACCTTTCTCACTGTCATACACAGCTCTTTTGATCAAAGTCTTAATATCTTCTTTTTCAAGCGGCTTCAACTCAAATATACTGGAGCGGCTCAATAAAGCTCCGTTCACCTCAAAATAAGGATTCTCTGTCGTGGCGCCAATAAGGATCAGTGTACCATCCTCCACAAACGGAAGCAGATAATCCTGCTGTCCTTTGTTGAAACGATGGATCTCGTCCACAAAAAGAATCGTTTTTCTTTGATACATGCCAAGCGTATTCTTTGCCCGCTGCACTACTTCTTCCATGTCTTTTTTTCCGGCCACTGTCGCATTGATCTGCACAAAATCGGAACTGGTGGTATTAGCAATCACCTTAGCCAAGGTAGTCTTGCCTGTTCCCGGTGGCCCGTAAAAAATGACCGAGCTTATCTTATCGGCCTTGATTGCCCGGTATAAAAGCTTATCTTTTCCGATAATGTGCTGTTGCCCCACTACTTCATCCAAAGCGGTCGGACGAAGCCTGGAGGCCAAAGGGGCTTCTTTATCCATATTCTTTTCTCTTACATAGTCAAATAAATCCATTGCATTCCCTTACTTGCGTTTGACACTGTAGCCGAAAGTCCCAAGCTTCTTTGACAATCCATGATACTCTCCGTGTGAGTAAGCAAGAAGCCCTGTCTTCGACAGATCAAACTTTCCGTTTTGTTCCAGATATGCATCATCAACCTGCACACACAGAACTCTGGCCAAGAACATATGATGAGAGCCAAGCTCTTTGATTTCTTCCACCTGGCATTCGATATTGACCGGGCTTTCCAAAATAATAGGGGCATTTTTCAGGGCGTTTGCCTTTCCTTTGGACAAATGCATCGCCGTCCACTTATCTACGTCCCTCCCTGATTTTACGCCGCACCAGTCAGTGGCATAAGCCAGATCCTCTGTCGTCAGATTGATCACAAATTCCCTCGAATCATTGATCAGTTCATAGGAATAACGGCTAGGCTTAAGAGAAATATAAGCCATCGCCGGATTCGTACAAATAGTTCCTGTCCAGGCTACCGTAACAATATTATCATGTCCCTTTCCATCTGAACAACTGACCATCACTGCCGGCAGCGGATAGATCATATTGCCCGGCTTCCAGATCTGCTTTCCCATTATCTAATTCTCTCCTCATTCAGATATGTTCATTAAACATTCATATGCATTGCAGTACCATTATTGCTGCATAATAGATACAAGCGCAGGGATCACCTGCTTCTTGCGGGATACAATATCCTTTAAGAATAAATTTTCCGATTCTTCTGAAACGCCAAATGCATCTACAATCTTCTCCCTTGCGCCCTCGCCGCTGCAGAGGATTTCCGAAGATTCTTCCATGATATTGGTCAAAAGGAAGAATATCATCTGCAGTCCATGACTTCTTCTGCAGTCATCAAGGATCGGCTGCAGCTTTCCTTTGATCTCTAGCAGTTCTTTTTCATCCATCGAGTTCACCTGTCCTACACCGAATGTAATGTCCCCAACAGTAAACTGCTTAAAGTCCATAAAGCAGATCTCTTCCGGTGTTTTTCCGTTCAGGGAACTTCCTGCTTTAAACATGGCATCGGCCAGTTCTTCAATATCTACGTTGATCTTTCTTGCAAGTTTAACAGCCACAACCGTATCAAGGGGGGTGCATGTAGGGGAGCGGAACATCAGGGTATCGGAAATGATCGCACAGATCAAAAGTCCTGCAATATCATCCGGAATCTCTATGGCATTTTCCTCAAACATCTGGGAAATGATCGTAGCGGTACAGCCCACCGGCTGGTTGCGGAAAAATACCGGACCCATGGTTTCTATATTACCCAGTCTGTGGTGGTCCACGATCTCAATGATATCTGCCTCGTCGATTCCGTCTACCGCCTGTGACTTCTCATTGTGATCCACTAAGATCACTTGTTTTCTGGTTGAATTCATGAAACGTCTGCGAGAGATAAATCCCACAAATTTTCCGTGTTTGTCAACGATCGGGAAATCACGGAATTTCTGCTTGGTCATGCGGCTCTTGATATCCTCCGCATAATCATTCATTTTAAACACCGTAAGAGGACCCTTCGTCATAATATACTTGACCGGAATACTCTGGTTTATCAGTCTGGCTGCCGTAAATGTATCATAATGCGTACTGATTACAACGATCTGCTGCTCTTTTGCCCGCTCTAATAAACGTCCGGCAATGGTTCCGCTGTTACATATGATGATACAGCTTGCATCCACATCTACCGCACATGAATGAGCCTCATAACGATTGCCTGAAATGACCAAATCATCTTTTTCTGTAAAGGTAGTCATGATATCAGAGCTTGAAGCCGCAACCGTCACCTTACCATTGGTGAAATATGCGTGTGGATTACCGGTGATCAGTTCACCTTCCAATGTCTCGATAATATTCTTGTACTGTGTCTTTGCCTCTGCCAGGACTCTTGTATCATACACTTCCATGTATGATTTTGCGATATCGCCTGTGGTGATCACTCCCTGCAGTTCGCCATCCTTTAAAACAGGCAGCGTCTTCATGTGATCTTCCTGCATCCTGCGCCAGGTTTCTTTGATCGAACAATTAGGATCGATTCCTTCGATCTCATGGATGTCCAGATCGCGCATCTGCAGTTTGACATCTGCCAGATACTTGGGTGCTTCCACATTGAAGCGCTTCAGAACATATGCCGTCTCCTCATTGATATGTCCGGCTCTTCTGGGTTCATATTTCTCTCCTGTGACCTGTCGCTTCAAATAAGCATAAGCAATGGCAGAGCAGATAGAATCTGTATCCGGATTCTTATGGCCTACCACATATACCTTCTTTTTCTTTTTGATCATGTTTAGATCCTTTCCGCCTCACCGATATAGCAAAAAAGCTTTTTTTAAGTTTACCATATTTGTATATAGAAAAGATGAATTTTTTTGAACACAATCCATGATTTATGATATACTATACAAAGATGTGCGAATCGTATTGCGATAGCTAAGCAGGAGGAAAGAAAGTTATGAGTGAAGAAGTATTACAGGAAGTAACAATGGCAGATATGGAAGAGCATTTCGACGATGCTAATCCTTGGAACTTAGTGCAGAAATATATGGACGAGGGAACTGTTCTCGACGTTAAGATTGAGGGAATCGTCAAAGGCGGTGCTATCGCAATGGTAGAAGGCATCCGTGGATTTATCCCAGCTTCCCGTCTGTCATTATCTTATATTGAAGATCTGGAGACCTATTTGCTGAAAGATATCCAGGTAAAAGTCATTGATGTGAAGCAGGCTGAGAACCGCCTGGTATTATCTGCAAGAGAGATCTTAAGAGAAGCTGCTGACAAGGAGCGCAAGGCAAAGACCGAAGCCATCAAAGTAGGCGCTATTTTAGAAGGCAAGGTTGAGACGCTGAAGGATTACGGCGCATTTATTGATCTGGGCGATCGCATTTCCGGTCTTGTTCATGTTTCTCAGATCAGCCAGAAGCGCATCAAAACACCTGCTGATGTTTTGAAAGTCGGCGATACAGTCAAGGTAAAAGTAATCCGTGTTGAGAATGGAAAAATCAGCCTGAGCATGAAAGCTTTAGAGGAATCCACTACCGAAGTGAACGAGCCGGAAGAAAAGGTAGTCATCCCGAAAGCTGAGAAGATTGGAACAAGCCTTGGCGATCTTCTGAAAAACATTCAGTTATAATTTAAATCGAATTTATTTAAAGGAGTTGCCATATGGCAGCTCCTTTTTAGTGTTATCTTTCCGACTTTTTGTCTATCCGGTTATGCATTAAATCCTTGTGACAAGCTCGCTCAACTCATCTTCCGTAAATTCATAGGTGCTGTTGCAGAAATGGCATTTCAGTTCCACAGGCTTTCCTTCCCTGATCATCTCCCCAAGTTCTTTCTTTCCCACCGCAATCAGCGCCTTTTCCACACGTTCTTTCGAACAATTACAATAAAACTTCGTCTCCATTGTATCGGTAATGATAAGATCCATATTGCCAAGCAAAAGCTCCAGGAGTTTTTCCGGTGTATATCCCTGATCTAACAGCTGTGTTACAGACTTGACTTTTTTCAGATTTTCTTCCAACTGATCGATCACTGCATCTTCCGCAAATGGCATCAGCTGAATGATAAAACCTCCGGCGCATCGCACGGTCATATCCGTATCCACCAAAACACCAAGACCCACCGACGAGGGGACCTGTTCAGAGCTTGCAAAATAATACGTCAAATCTTCTGCTATCTCGCCGGTGACCAGTGCAGTCTCTCCAACATAAGGCTCTTTTAGGCCCATATCTTTGATGACCCTTAAAATCCCGGAGCCGACAGCTCCCGAAACATCAAGTTTTCCTGCGTATTTGGGGGGAATATCCACATATGGATTGCCCACATAGCCCTTCACATTTGCATTGGCGTCTGCTGTTACCACGATGCCTTCAACCGGTCCATCGGCATCAACTGTAAGTGTCAGCACGTCCGAATCATTTTTCATCATACTTCCCATCATAGCACCGGCGCTCAGAAGCCTCCCAAGGGCTGCTGTTGCCACAGCCGTAGTGTTATGGTGTTTTCTGGCTGTTTCGACCAATTCTTTTGTAGTAGCGGCAAATGCCCGGATCTGTCCGTTTGCTGCTGTTGCTCTTATAATATAATCATTCATTGAAACCTCTCCTACTTTCCGCATTCTCTTGCGATCACTACGATGCGCTCACTTTCATTTCCTGCAGGCGCTTCTGTATAGCCATCATAGGCTGCCAGGAACTCCATACCTGCCTGTTTAATAAGAGTCTTCACTTCAGCAAGCGTGTATGCCTTTTGCAAATGTTCTTCCTGATATTTCCGGTAAAGTTCCTCTTCTTCTTTCACAAAAAGCGTCAGTTGATACTCATTGATCCTATCCTGCTCATCATAGTAATTGTTCCAGATAAAGCTGCAATCATCTCTCTCTTCCGCTATTGTCTGCTCTCCTAAGACCTGGCTGTACTTATATTCCGTATTAAAATCAAAGATAAATAATCCTTTCGGATCCAGATAATTGTTAGCCAATTTAAAAACTTCCAAAAGTTCTTCTTTTTCCAGAATATAATTTACGCAATCGCAGGCACTTATGATGGCTCTGACGGTTCCATACAGTTCAAACTCCCGCATATCCTGACAGAGATAAAGAATATCATGCCCGCTTGCGATTTTCTTTTCTGCGGCAACCTCAAGCATCTCAATAGACGCATCTACTCCGATCATATCGTATCCGAACGAAGCCAGTCGCTCAGTCAGAGCACCTGTGCCGCATCCCAGATCTAAAACAAGGCCATCGTCTACGTTATATCCACTTAAAGTTTCATGCAGATATTCAGCCCATTCTTCATAAGGAACATTGTCCATAAACGTATCGTAAACTTCTGCAAATCCTGTATATGCTTCCATATAGATTCTCTTTTCCTCTTCATTTCTACTTAACAGCCGCCATTATATCACATTTATCATGGAAATGGAACAAGCCGCCGGTTTCCCGACGGCCCATGCCAGTAGAAAATATGTTGTAATAGAATTAGTCTAATCCCTCCGTCTCAATGATAAATCTGGTGCTTCCGTTTATCTCAGAGGATTTTCCTGCAAAAGATGTATAAGCATCCCCAAGATCTTTCATTGTCTGGATGCGGTCTGTCACCTTGGAGATATCTCCATCAAAGAGATCTGTCAGTTTATCGATTGCTGATGTTTTATATTCCTCCATTCCGTCTGCCAATGTGCCTGCTCCGTCAGTCAGCTTGTCAGATCCTGTAGAAAGAAGGGATGAATTCTCATTCAACTTAGCGGCACCTGCTGCGATCTTGCCAATGCTTTCATAAACAGTCTTGGTCCCCTCCACAAGTTCGCCTGTCTTAGAATTCAACTGTGAAAGTCCACCCTGAATACCGGTTGCTCCTTCGTACATGGCCGGCAGATACTGAGTCGAAAGTGCGGTTGCTCCTGCGCTCAACTGATCAACGGACTGCTTAACTGTTGACTTGGTATTAGTCACAGCCCCTTCTGCCGTGCTCTTAGCTACTGAAAGCAATGTCTGATAGTAACTCTCAGTCAAGCCGGAAATATAACTGCTCTTCGTGGTTCCTTCCGGATATCCTTGCGCTGCATCAAGTGCTGCAAAAGCACTGTCTCCAAGCGCTGAAGCCGCTCCCTGTGCCATCTGCGTTGCTACAGCTGAAAGCTGTGCCTTCTGGGCATCTGTAAGTGTTACGCTGGTTTCTGATTCCAGTGCTTCAGAAAGCTGGGATAATCCATTTGCAACTGATTTAGAAACTGCTGTTGCGCCCGGGTTAGAAGCTGTTCCGTTTCCTTCAAATCCGGCAACAAGCTGATCAGAACCATTCTTTAACTGACTGATTCCGTCTGATGCTGTGTCCACTCCGTCTACCAAATCCTTGCTGCCTGAATAAAGTGCAGCACTTCCTTCGGCAAGCTCTGCTACACCTCCGGTGTAAGCATCGATGCCATCCTGCAATGTCTTAGCACCGTCAGCCAGCTCTTTTGATCCCTCTACTAACTGGTTGGTGGCATCCTTCAACTGGTCAATGGATGAAGACAGATCATCGAAACTGTCAATACTATCTAAATCAAAAGAGCTTAAAATATTGCCATCTACCATAGTAAGTGTTGTCGGTACTGTAGCGTCCTTAACATCAGCTGTGATCGTAATGCTCTCCGGAATCTCCATATCAAGATCTGAGATTCCAAGGTCTTCTGTAAGACCCGGGAATGCAATTCCGATCACAATATCTTTATCTGCATCGGAAATGATCTTGCCATTGTCAATAGTCACATTCTGGAACTCATCTGTTGAAAGCATCATGGCTGAAGCCACCGTAAAAGGTGTGTACATTTCCTCGCCATCTACAGTCTGAAGTGTTGTATTTTCATAGGAGATAGTCATTTCCAACTGACCGCTTTTTCCGACCAGATCTTCAGGCGAAATGCTCTTTCCGTCCAAACTGTAATCAATGGAAACCTGAACCGGAAGTTCCTCCTCCGTTGTTCCCTGATAATAGATGTCCTTACCCTCTGCGTTCCAGGTGATTTCATCTGCGCCATTTTCCTCAAATGTCTCATCACCTTTTATATTCTGTACATCCTCAAGTGTTGTCACATCAGAGACTTCTCCGCTGCCCGGATTCTTAAGCCACTCGCTTACCGTGATCTGGCTTGCTTTTCCGGTGGCATCCGCATTCACATATACGGTCTCTTCTTTAAAGAACTCTCCGTCTTTTGCTTCAGTCGTATCCCCAAGTAACTCCTCCGTTTTTTCTTTCAACTTTTCTGTATCATCGTCTGCTTTGACAACCTCAGCGTTGTTATCCTGCGTATGATTATAGATTCCGACACCTCCGATTGTGAGAGCAGCAACCAGTGTACCTGCTAAAATTCGTTTTACCACTTTATTTTTCATTCTTTATTCCTCCACCTTAGAATCCAAAACTGCTTCAGCCTGCTTATTTTTAAATCCTCTGCTTGTCCGTATAATGATCGGATCAAAGATCATAAACATAGACGGCAGAACAAACAGTACAACGATCATACTGATGATAGCGCCTCTTGCCATAAGAATACATAGCGAACTGATCATATCAATATTTGAGTATAGTCCGACGCCGATGGTTGCAGCAAAGAAACTCAATGCGCTGACAAGGATCGACTGGGCTGACATCTTATGAGCAGTTACAATGGCACTCTTCTTGTCCATACCAAGCGCACGCTCTGTACGATATCTGGTTGTCATAAGAATTGCATAGTCAACAGTAGCTCCTAACTGGATCGTACCTATTACAATGGATGCCACAAACGGAAGTTCAGTTCCTGTAATAAACGGGATGCCCATATTGACCCAGATTGCAAACTCGATAACAAATACCAGAATGACCGGCAAAGAAATAGAGCCAAATAACAGTAAAATGATCAGGAAAATAATACCGATAGAAACAAAGCTTACTGTGTTGAAATCTTTATCCGTGATCGTGATCAGATCAGATGTGCACGGTGCCTCGCCGATCAGCATAGCACTTTCATCATAGCTGTCGATGATCTCATTGATAGCAGCCACCTGAGCATTGACCTCATCTGTTGCCACCTCATATTCAGAGTTGACCATAAGCATCTGATAATTTTCATTCTTCAATGAGTCGGTAAGCGACTCCGGAATCATGCTGGATGGAATGCCGGGTCCTACTAACGAATTCACACCAAGTACCCAGTTAACACCATCCAAAGCTTCTATCTCGTCTGACATTTCATCCACATCAGAAGCTGAGATATCCGAGCTCATCATCACAATATGAGTTGCATTCATATTGTAATCTTCTTTTAGTTTTGCATTTGCCTGTACACTTGGCAGACTGTCCGGCAATGAAGTGTCCAGCTTGTAATACACGGATGTATGATTATTGCAATAAATGGCCGGGATCAGAAGAATGATAAACAGCGCAACATACACCTTATAGTGTTTCATCACACGGTCTGAAATGCGTCCCACATCCGGCATAAGCGGTCTGTGTTTTGTCTTTTCGATCAGCTTATCGAAAATTAAGATCAGTGACGGCAAAATGGTTACACAAGCGATCACACCAAGGATAACGCCTTTGGCCATAACGATTCCAAGATCCAGTCCCAGAGTAAAGCTCATAAAACAAAGAGCAATGAAGCCGGCTACTGTGGTGACAGAACTTCCCAGTACAGATGTGAATGTCTGGGCAATGGCTCTTGCCATAGCTTCTTTCTTATCTCCACCCTCTACCAGTGTCTGCTGCTCCTGATAACTGTGATATAGGAAAATGGAATAGTCCATAGTAACGCCAAGCTGCAGCACCGCTGTCAGTGCTTTGGTAATATAAGAAATTTCTCCAAAGAAAATATTACTTCCCAGATTATAGACGATTGCCATGCCGATACTGATCAGAAACAATACAGGTACAAACAGCGAATCCATGGTAAGCATCAATACGAGCAATGCCAGTATAACTGCGATGACCACATAAACAGGGGTTTCTTGCTCTGACAGATTTCTTGTATCCAATACAATGGCAGACATGCCGCTTAAGAATGCCTGCTTACCCGCAAGGGTTCGGATTTCTTCAACCGCCTCCAGCGTACCGTCCGATGACGTACCTTCGTCAAAAAAGATACACATCATAGTGCCGGTGTCTGAGTTGAATACATCATAAACTTCATCCGGTATCATAGATGTGGGAATGGAAATATCCGCAACAGAATCATACCAAAGGACATTCTTTACATGATCTACATCCTCGATTTTTTCCTTCAGAGCGGCTACGTCCTTGCTTTCCATACCATCTACAATATACATAGCAAAAGCGCCTGTTCCGAATTCATCCACCATAATATCCTGACCCTTCATGGTCTCGATTTCTTCCGGCAGATAGGTGAGCACATCGTAATTGATTCTGGTATTAAAGTAACCGATTGCCGAAGGAATCAGCAAAAGAATGCTTAATATCAGGATCGGGATCCGATATTTTACTACTCCCTTTCCAAATTTCAACATATTTTAAACTTCCTTTCATATGGCCGTTTTGACCAACGGTCATTTTCTTTCCAACAGATACAATACTCTCAAATCACAAAATAGTCAATAAAAATTTGACTTTTGGTCATTTTTTATTATATATTTATCAATAATGATACAAAACTATTTCTTTTTTAATATAATGAAATAGATGTAAGGAGTTTTTGCCATGGGAAAGATTGACGAGAATAAGCGAATAAAGAAAGAAGCGCTCTATAACACTGCCTATACCCTATTCACGACCAAAGGCATTAATGCTACTGCTATTTCTGATATAGTGAAGAATGCCGGTGTTGCAAAGGGAACTTTTTACCTGTATTTCAAAGACAAATATGACATAAGGAACAAACTGATTGTTCACAAGACTAAAGAGCTGTTAAACGATGCCCTTGAACATATGAAGCAGGAAAAGATTTTGGGGTTCGAAGAACAGGTCATCTATATCATCGATTATGTGATCAATGTTCTGTATTCAGACAGAGCGCTAAGTAATCTGATTTCCAAAAACCTTGTTATGGGCGCGCTCCGCTCCACTTTTTTGACCGGGGAAGATACCGACGATGAAATCTATCAGACTCTGCATCTTATGATCGCAGCCGATTCCCATGCCTACAATGATGTGGATGTTATGCTGTTTACGATCGTTGAATTAGCCGGTTCTGCAGGTTATAATTCTATGCATTATTCAGAGCCGCTTCCGATCGATGAATACAAGCCATTTCTGTATCGGGCAATACGCCTGATCATCGAAAGTCACAGGGAAGCGTGAGTGAACCGATAAAAATCAGACCCTTTTTCAAAAGAAAAACCTGCCAAACGGCAGGTTTTCTTTTGCGATTCACAAGCAATTATTTCTTTAGCATCCGCTCCATGATCTTCTCAAATGAAACTTTCAAATTTTCATAAGTTCCATTATCCACATTACTAAGCAGTGCCAGTTCATTTAAGCCTCCTGGTGTCATCTCATCATACGCCAGCGCTTTTGCCCCATCAATACCCACAGTAACCGCTTTATCACTCAGTGCATTGAAAAAAAGCGACGTGAAATTCATGGATACCTCTTCTGACAATCCATATTCTGCAGCGGACCTCGCCACTGTATGCAGCATAAGATAATAGGTACTCATAAGACCGGTGATAGCAGTCACTACGATCAGTTCATTTTCATCTTTAAGTCCAATGACCTCACCTAATGGTGCGAACAAGGAAGCCGCCGCCTCATCTTTCGGATAGCACACGATCGGTCCTTTATGGGTTGTCACTAATGGCAAAGGCACCATGCGCACCAGCTTTCTGGCCGGTTTGATCCATTCACTCAAGGAAGAAACCGGATGATCGCTCATAACAGAAATGATCATCTGTTCCTGTTTAAACTCCATTTCTTTTAGCGCACTTTCCGCATGTTTTCCAAGAAGAGAAACAAATATAACATCTGATGAATCCACTGCCTCCTGATTGGTATTGCAAACCGTGATCTGGTCCGGGAACATGCTTTTCAAATGTGCAGTCTTCTCTTTATTTCTCGGGCATAGAAAAAAATGAAGCTCTTCATCATTTTCTGCTGTACAAAATCCTTCTACCACTGCCGATGCGATAATTCCCACACCGATAATCCCTATATTTTTCACAACCTGTCTCCTGCCTTTACATATAACTTTCAGGGCTGCCGCCAGCAGTCCCCTCTTATTATATCCTTTTATTGGGTTAAAGCAAATAGGTATATATAGCATAGAAATGACATAAATTTCCCGCCATCACAAAAAGATGGAAAATCTCATGGGATCCGAAATTGGGGAATCTTTCATTTAAAGCCTTCAGCTTCAATGCATATAAAACGCCGCCGAATGTGTAGAACAGACCACCTGCTAAAAGCCATAAAAATCCGGGCAACGTCATTCCTTTCAGAATCTGCGGAAGAGCAACAATACAAAGCCAGCCCATTCCGATATAGATGACTGAAGAAAACCATTTCGGGCAATTGATCCAAAAATACTTAACGATCATCCCTGCGATAGCCATTCCCCATACCAGTAGTAGAAGCAGCCTACCGATTCCATTCCACAAAACTGTTGTACATATAGGTGTATAACTTCCCGCAATCAGGACAAAAATCATCATATGATCCATACGTTTCAGCTTTTTATTTGTCGTAACATCCAGATTCAGTGTGTGATATGTGGTGCTGGCTGCATATAATAAAAACATGCTCACAGAAAAGACCAGAAAGGAAAAAAATTGCATTCCATTAGCCCCCTTCTCCAAAGCATGAGCCAATAAAAATGGGGCCATGGCAACAGAATAGATCACACCGATAAAGTGTGTGATCGCACTTCCCGGATCTTTTATAAATATCTGAGGCCTTATCTCATTGTGGGTGACGGATTCCTTTTGCAATTCGGTCTCTCTATGTATATAATTTGCCGCTCTCCTATCTGTAAGTATCGCCTGCATACTATTCCCCCTCAATCTTCTAATCGGTTTTTCAAAAACTCTTTACAAGATATTTATATCCTGTTTTTATACTTCTGTCAAGAGTTTTTCGAAAACTTGTTATAAGTTCTATTGAACTTTTTATTTGTATGATTTATACTCAAGGAAATGTTATATAGAGACTTTTGAATTTGAGTTTCCAAACATCCGAAAGAAAGGAATATACTTATGGAAAAAACAGTGTCTCAGGAAAAAACGATCGATCAATTTTCCCTTCCTACATATGGAGAAATTCCGGATATTGGTTTATTTTTGGAACAGACGAATAAATTTGTGGCGTCCTATTTGGAACCACTATCAGGAATTTCCATAACACCCTCTATGATCAGCAACTATGTCAAAAAAAAGCTGATCAAAAATCCTGTAAAAAAACAATATGACAGAGAGCAGATTGCCTATATTTTGTTTATAGCCGTTGCCAAGTCCGTTCTTTCTCTTGACGAGATAGGCGCCTTGATACAATTGCAGAAAAACACCTGTGACTGTAAGAGTGCCTATGAATATTTTCGCGAACAGTTTTTAGGACTTCTTCGGGACATATACGGCAATCACGGAGAATTGAGCATTTCTCCTAAGGATTTATCCTTTGACAGACAGCTACTAAGAAGTACGCTTCTTGCCGTATCGCAAAAGATTTACCTGACAGAAACGATTGCAGGGCTGTCCGAAGATTAGATCAAAAAACTTTTGCCATTGAAATGAATTTTCACGAAAAGAAACCGCCGCACTTACACATGTGCGACGGTTTTCGTATTCTCATATAGTTTTATCTTCTTGCCATTGCCTGATCAAAGTCTTTGGTGTCAATGAAGATTTCCTGCTTGTACGGATTTCTCTTGAGCTCAATGGATCTCTTGATAATAACTGCAAGGCAGATTACATTTGCTGCCAGGGCAAGGATCGCGATCACACCCTGTGCTCTTGGATCAGCTGTGATTCCCATATTAGCGATCACTTCACCTGCAGTATTCACACCACTGTTGTATACAGCGATGGCCTTGTCATACAGGTCTAAGGCAGAAAGTCCAAGACTTCCCGCTCCGCCATACACCGAAGGCAGAACTGAGAATGTGTTGCATAACTGGAACAACGGGAACACCTGAGCATACATACACCAGATTGCCAACGTGTTGGCACGGTTCTGAATCCATCCTCCCTTATTCCACAATGCATTTGCAAATGTTGGTGCAAGAAGAAGCGCAACTCCGCAATACCATGAATGGGTAGGAAGATTTGAATATGTATACTCAAAATTCCAAATATCGTAAGCTACGATAAACCAAATCGTCATATCAGGCCAAAGCATATCTTTCTTATCCTTTGATGAGTAAATACCCCACCAGCCGGTCATACAGAAAATATTGAGGACACCCGCCAGAGCGTTCACAACATTCCACCAGCCGCCATAAAGGAATACACCTTCATTTGATGCCCACCATGCGCCGGATAGATCACCTGTCACTTTAATCGCATTCATGGCTGATTCCATGTCAGAAACCACAGCAATCATAATATTAGCAGCTACGATCAAGAACGGAAAGCACTTAAACCAGCTCCATTTTCCGGGGCCCCACTCGTACTTAAGCATCATGAATCCGATACAGCCGATTGCAGCTGCATAAAGCTTAAAGTAATGAAACCATCCATTCATATATTCATACGTCTGGTTTGAATGCCCGCCAAATAAACCGCACTGGATGCCGATGAAATAAATGGTGAGTGCTCCCAATACCACGCCAAAGATAGCGATACCGCCCCACTTACTCTGTCTTGCAATCTCGTTTAATACGATCAGCCCCACAAATACAAGGACCCAGCCCAGCAGCTGTGTAGTAGCTGTGCTTCCATAAATCTGAAACAACATAAAATTACCCTCCTTTGTTTCTCCCATTTCCTTCTCTGTTAATGATAAGCCCAGAAAATCGATTATGCAAGGCAAAAATGACCGCTCGTCATTTTTGATTCACTTTAGTTACATTTGTAACATTTGTAGTAAAAGAAAGGCCGCCTGGGATTTGTAACCCAGACGACCTTTCTATAATTCACTCGTCTATCATATGAGAAGATTACATGAGTGGCTCCATCTCAAGAACCGGATGTCCATTCTCGGAAAGGATTCCATATAACTCTTCCATATCGGTTGTCATTGTCTCATCAGCGATCAATGAAGCAAAATTGCTGATTCCATAAAGCTCTTTAGCTGCCTGATTCAGCTTATCTGCAACCTGAAGCTTCAGATCTGCCGGCATCCAGACGATACGTCCAAGACCGCCCTCAGCTTTCATAAACTTCTTAGAAGCAATGAAATGTTTACCATGACCCATGAAACCAGGTGTCTGCATACCGCCGCCTGTCATTGATGCCATCTCTGAGAATGTCATTCCGAGAGGTGTCATTCCGGTATGCTCACGGTTAACAATTACAACACCATTTGAAAGCGGCTCAATACCACAGATACACTCGAAGCATCCGCAGGATGTCATCGGGTCTTCCATGATAGAGTAAAGTGTTACTGATTCCAAAGCGCCCTGTGAATATTTAAATACTGCCTCATTTACTTCTTCCCAGCGTCCCAGATTCTCATCAATCACGCGCTCCTTCGGAACAATCTGACAAGGTCCGGAAGGATCAAGCTCATTGGTAGCCTTAGCATCTAACCAGGAAACAGCACCGCAAAGTCCAAGTCTCTCCGGAGTTACGATACATACATGGCTTGGAGAGAATGACTGACACATAATACATGTATAGAACTGAGCTACACTCTCATCTGTCATGCTTGAAAGACGCTCATCACGTTTATCATACAAAGGTGTAGCCACTTCTGTACGGATGCGTTTTGCTTCTTCAGGATCTGTAACGATCGTTACCTGACACTTATCAACAACCGCTTCAAATTCGCTCTTGATCTTAGCATAAAGTACCTCTGCAATATCCTTTGCACGAAGGCCTGCCTCAAAAGTAGCTTTGCTGATACGGATACGAACAAGATCTCTCTGTCCTGTATGCATAACACCCTCGATACAGTTTACATATGAATGGAACTTACGCTCAAATACAGACTCGAAATCAGATGACATATTCTTTCCGGCAACATCTACTACCACAGCGAAATCAACCTTGCTGCCGCATTCAAATTTGTCAATATCCTCACCGATCAATGTGAATTTATGATCCTCAACCTCAGATGCCTCGCAGCTTCTTACAAGCTCAAGTCCAGTCTTTCTTGAACCATCAAACTCGATCTGCATATCACCGCGACGGATGATTTCACCCTCAAACGCGGTTGAGAATGCAACCGGGATATCAATCTTTGTAATCTTGATCTTAATATCACGAGCTTCCAGAGATGTTGCGTTGAACTTATCAACATCCGGCTGAATAATAAGACTCTTTGGAACACGGAACATATTATTCTCTTCCGTGTCATTGGTTATAACAGGGAAACCAAGCTGGATAGCGCCGGCGCCACAAGCCACTGTCATATCGTCAACAGGAGCAAATGCATTGACAAATGCAAACATACGCTCCATTGTGTAACGCCACATTCCCTCGTAGTCTCCAGGCTCCTTGCTGCCGAAAATGATAGCTGCACGAAGCGTTACGCTGACTGCATGAGCAACACTTGGAAGATCATATCCAAGACCAACTACACGCACGTTGAAGCCAAGCTTCATACCGCCTTCGACGCACTGATCGATAACCTTTCCAAGCAAGGTTACGAAAATACCCTGCGACTGATATTCCTTTACGAGATTGCACGCTGCTTCAACGCTTGGTGCTTCACCGATGATAACGGCAACACCAGGAATATCTCTTGTTACAAGCGGCACACCAAGCTCACGGATCTGAGCATCTGAAAAATGTCCCATAACCGGATAAGAATACGGTGTTCCACCGTTTACTGTATACTTCATTGCCTCAATGATCTCAGCTGAAAGAGCTGTGGCAACACCTGAAGTAAATGCATCTTTTAATCTGTTATTTCTTGTCATATAGTCCTTGATCTGACCATATAACGCTTCCTTTGCCTCTCCTACTGTAGTTACTTTGATACCAGTCATGGCATAGAGACATGGAAGATAATATGCTGTATCCATCGCTACCTTTGCATCAAGACCAACTTTAGCCTCAGCCTCTGCAATAGCAGACTCAGCGAGTGCAAACATCTCATTATTACCGTTAAACACTCGTTCAATTAATGTCTTCATATATTATTTCTCCTTAGCATCCATTTTTGCTTTAATCAATTTAATCTCTTCAACAGTTTCTTTACTATAGTCAAAAGGAGATGCTTCATTACGGTCAGCGTCGATCACATCTGCACTGTAATGAATCATTCCAAGCAGGTCCTCTTCCGGAATCTTACTTCTGATAAATGCCTCATCTTTTTCGTCACGCACCTTATTGGCCACTACGCTTACGCGTTTCACGCCAAGGTCAGCCGCCAGACGTTTCACATTGCCATAGGTCTGCACACTTCTGGCGCCAGGCTCTACAACAACAATGAACTGATCCATCATGCCTGCGGTTCCTCTTCCCAAATGCTCCAGTCCCGCTTCCATGTCCATGACTACCACGTCATCCTTGCGGAACACCAATGCGGAAAGCAACGCCTGCAGCATCACATGCTCCGGGCAGACACACCCGCTCCCGCCGGTTTCAACGGTTCCCATAACAAGAAGCTTTACGCCGTTTACATTTTTGGAAAGCTTATCCGGCAAGTCAGATACCTGTGGATTAAGCTTGAAAAACTTATTCAGATTATTGGCTCCGGTACGTTCCTCTACAAGAGCTCGCATCTTTGCGACCGGAACGATCTCATTCACTTCCTCTTCGCTAAGTCCCAACGCCAGTCCCAGATTTGCATCCGGATCCACATCTGCGGCCAGAACATTACGCCCCTCTTCTGCATACAACCTGCAGAGAATTGAAGAAAATGTAGTCTTACCGACGCCGCCTTTTCCCGTAATAGCGACCTTCATCTTATCTCCTCTTAAATGCCAAGGGCTGCTCTCTTATCCTCAATAGCCTGGATCATAAGATCGCCCAACATATCAATATCTTTTTCTACAGTATAGTTAGCTTCAACCCACTGTTTGATTCCTGTCTCACCCTGCAGGAGTTCTTCAACTTCTGAAGAACCACTTGTAAATGGATCAACACCAAGATATGTATCAATACCGGTTGCTACAACATAGTTACCGATCGATACAGCCTTCTGGCTCATCCACTCAGGAGCGCATCCCACAAGCGGAATCTGAGAAATATCCCAACCGGAATCCTTTGCAATGTCAGATGCAAGAAGCATCATACGAGAGATATCTACACATGAACCCATGTGGAGGATCGGCGGAATGTCAACCAGATCACATACTCTCTTTAACCCATCGCCACAGAACTCTCTTGCAGCTTTATCCATAAGACCTGCCTTAGCAGCCGCCTGAGCAGAACATCCGGAAACAACTACAATGATATCATTAGCGATCAACTTCTTCATTAACTCGATGTGTGCTGTGTCAGGACGAACCTTCGGGTTGTTACACCCAACCATGGCAACTGCGCCACGCAGAACTCCTGATTTCACACACTCAACCAATGGCTTGGTTGTGCCGGTTTCATCAACATATGAATTAGTAACACCGTCCAGACACTTCTTGATTGCTTCAAGAGAGTAACCAACGGTAGCCTTTGTCTTAAGATCCGGGATATTGACAAGCTCCTGCTTACGATTCGGGAAGTTCTCAATTGCCATGCGGATGATCTGCTTTGCGTTCTCTTCAGCATTCTCAGCCTTGAAGTGAATGAAATCTGAATCTGGCATCCTACAGATCTCAGATGTTGTAATGAATTTTGTATGGAAACACTTTGAAAGTGGCCCAAGTGCAGGGAAAATACACTGTACATCGACAACAATTGCCTCACAAGCTCCTGTCAATACTACATTCTCCTGTGAAAGGAAGTTACCTGCCATCGGGATACCATGTCTCATAGTAACCTCGTTAGATGTACAGCAGACGCCGGCGATATTGATGCCCTTAGCGCCTACGGAACGGGCAAGTTCCTGCATCTCCGGTGTCTGTGAATAAAATACGATCATCTCAGACAGTGAAGGATCATGACCATGAACAATAATGTTGACCATATCCTTCTCCATAACACCAAGGTTGGCGGTTGTCTCCACCGGTGTAGGAGTTCCGAACATAACATCAGAGAATTCTGTACCACACATAGAACCGCCCCATCCATCTGACAGACCACAGCGAAGCGACTGACGGATCAATGCCTCCGGAAGTGAAGAGTTACCCATATGTGTCATATGAAGAGCTGTTGCTACCTCGCGGTCAATGGCACGTGGCTCAAGTCCGGCTGCCTGCCAAAGCTCTCTGGTGTGCTGCGGTGCACGGTCAAGCCATCTCTGAACGCCAAATGGTTTACCATACTCAAGAAGTGCCATCTCAGCAATCTCATGAGCAAGATCATAAATATCCTTGCCCTCTGTCTCAACGCCCCATTCTCCGGCGATTCTCTTTAATTTCTCAGGGTCTTTTACCTGGTAGCTTCCACCCTCTTTTGACTGGTAGAGTGTATGGCAGATCTCACGGCCGTGATCGGAGTGAGTTGCGCTACCACCAGCTGTAAAATTCAAATAATTTCTGGCAACAATTCCGTGAACATCACATCCACAGATACCGCGTGGTGCCTTCGGCGTGATTCGGCAAGGTCCCATTGAACAGAAACGACAGCAAGTACCTGTCTCACCAAACTTACAATGTGGAGTCTGGTTTTTTACTCTCTGCTGCCAAGTGTCCGCACCAACCTTCGCACCTGTTTCAAGAAGCTCATCCTGTGCCGCTTCCATCTGCTGAACAGTAATCAGTTCCATAGTATCCTCCTATACTACTCATATTCGTGTTCCTAACGACATTCCAAAGGGAACTTAAATATCCCCCTGCAGGGCATATCGTTAAAGTTGTGACAATACTTAAAGTGTATCACACAGACCTCGTTTTGTCTATAAATTAACAATTCTTTATTCGTCTTTTTTTGCGTTTTTTTCAAAACCTTCTGGCTGATTCCAAAAAATCAAAAAATTATTTGAAATTATTTTCAAACATAAAAGGAACCGGCACAAATGTTCCGGTTCCTTCTCAACTCTTATTTATAAAATAACATTAATCTCAGAGATTTCTTATGCATCGATTTCAACGATCCATCCTTCCGGAGCTTCCAATCTTCCCATCTGGATGCCTGTCAATGTATCATAAAGTTTCTTGGTTACAGGTCCCATCTCATCCATGCCGCTTGGGAAGCAGATTTCCTCACCGTGGTCTACGATCTTTCCAACAGGTGAGATAACAGCTGCTGTTCCGCAAAGTCCGCACTCAGCAAAATCCTTAACCTCGTCGAAGTATACTTCTCTGTGCTCAACCTTCATTCCCAGATACTTTTCTGCAACATAGCAAAGAGAACGTCTGGTGATTGAAGGAAGAATCGTATCTGACTTAGGTGTTACCAGTGTGCCATCCTTTGTCACGAAAATAAAGTTCGCACCACCTGTCTCTTCTACTTTAGTTCTTGTAGCTGAGTCAAGATACATATTCTCATCATATCCCTGCTCATGAGCATCTACGATTGCATAAAGACTCATAGCATAGTTAAGACCGGCTTTGATATGTCCTGTTCCATGCGGAGCTGCGCGGTCATAATCGCATACACGGATCGTGATTGGCTTAGCGCCACCCTTGAAATAAGGGCCTACCGGTGTTGCAAAAAGTCTGAACTGATACTCATCTGCAGGTTTAACACCGATAACCGGATTAGAACCGAACATATAAGGGCGAAGATAAAGTGTTGCCCCTGAGCCATACGGCGGAACAAAAGCAGCATTCTCCTTTACCACTTCTTTTACAGCCTCAACAAATTTATCTTCCGGGTAAACAGGCATCTGCAGACGTCTGCAAGAATCTGCCATACGGGATGCATTTAAATCAGGACGGAATACAACGATCCTACCATCCTCTGTTGTATATGCTTTCAATCCTTCAAAGCATGTCTGTGCGTACTGAAGAACGCCTGCGCACTCGCTGATCGCTACCGTTGCATCCTCTGTCATAACGCCTTCATCCCAAGCTCCGTCTTTGAAGTTAGAAACAAATCTTTTATCTGTCTGGACATAACCAAATCCAAGGCTGCCCCACTCAATGTTTTTCTTTTCCATTGACTATTCCTCCGTTCTACTAGTGGTGTAAATAAAAATCTTTCTACATTATATGCCCCTGCACTTTAAATTTCAAGCGCTGTATTTATATTGACCTGGCAATCTTCCCTTTATTTTTTCTCATAAATCGTGAAAGTATACTCCAGGTCAAAATAGGTCTGCTCTTCCGTCTCTTTTGTCAACTGCCAGTTTGGATCCTGATCCAAATCAGGAAAATAGGTATCTGCCTGATATGCGTGATCGATCCTGGTCACATATGCCTTATCGCAATAGGGTAAGAATTGTCTGTAAATAGTGCCCCCGCCGATGACAAAAATATCCTCCGATGGATACTTCTTCAATTCCAGGAGCGCATCTTCTACAGAATGGACAACTGTCACGTCACTTCGGCAAAAATCCGCGTCACGTGTAAGGACAATATTGGTACGTTGTTTCAGAGGATTTCCGCCGGGAAAACTTTGCAATGTTTTTCTCCCCATGACAACGACTTTCCCGGTAGTCATAGCGCGAAAATATTTCATATCCTGGGGAATACTTACCAAAAGCTTGTTCTCCCGTCCGATAGCCCAGTTTTTATCAGCTGCCACAATTATATTCAAAATGCAACCTCCTTACACATATAAAACAAACCATTTCCGAATACATATAGTAACATAAAATCCGGATTGTGAAAAGAGAACACAGATGACAAACCCTGTGAAAGCCGGGTTATAGATCAATTTTCACACGGTATTTTTTACGCATAAGAAAAAGCCATGTTATTGACATGACTTTTTCTAAACACACACACGAATATGAAAAGGAGTAAATTCCAAAAATAAATCAGATGCTCTCAGCTAATTTCCTGCCGGCAGCCTCACAAGCTGCAGTTGCCTCGTCGTCAGGTGCCTCACAGCAGATCACACCTTCCGGCTCAATAAGAACAGCTCCTGCATTAGCCATACGCTCACACCAGCTGCGCATCCATTCACCATCACCCCATCCGTAAGAGCCAAAAAGAAGTACTTTCTTACCCGATACTTTTCCTTCAAGCTCTGAAACGAACGGTTCCATATATGCGTCATCAAGTTCTTCATCGCCCATGGCAGAGCAGCCAAGAGCAAATGCACTCTCTTCGCACACCTTTGAGACACTTGCATCTGCTACATCGATCACATTCGCACTCTGTCCGGCTTTTGCGATACCAGAAGCAATGGCATCCGCCATCTCCTGTGTGTTGCCTGAACTTGAAAAATAAACTACAGAAATACTCATATCTTATATCCTCCTTTAAAGCAGACTACGCTGCATAGTAAACACAATTGGCAATTTCACGGAAAGAAAGGCCTGAATCAAATTCTTTGAAAGCTTCATCTTTGAGCTTATCATACAGATGAAATGTATCCATGGCCTTTTTCGGTTCATGGAACACTCTCCAATAACCAATGAACAGACTCTTATCCAGATCATCATCGCAAAAGCTAACAACATCGGCTATAGGATAGCCGGTAATTGCCCGATGGAAATATCTCCATAAAGTCCATAGCCGAAACGGTTCAGAAAAATCTGCACTGATTCATCGCTCAGAATTTTAACCAACACATCTTTTCGGTATAAGTAAAAGCCACATCGTTTGTGATTTAAGTGGATTGTATGGCAAGAAATATCCGTTTCTTTCAAAAGCTTCAATAGCGGCTTTTCTATAGACCGATCAAGAATAATCAAGCTTGGGCCCTTCGCTCCTTTCAAAAAAGGAGCACAATGAAAAATGAGCTGGAATTGCAAACGCTTCTGTAAATCTGTGCATTTATTCAAGCGCAAAACAACATCCGCTGACATTTTTCATACCTCTTTCTCTTTATTTTTGAGAATGAATATCATTTCCATTAACAATATATCATAGTCATACAGCCAATGCAAGTACTTTTTATAAATTTTTGTAGAATGTGAACATCAGAAGTATCTTGTCAAGATCATCGACGCTTTTCGTCATAACTTTGACTCGTCGCCAGCGCAAAAAAACCTTTGCCAAACAAACTGTTGGCAAAGGTTTTTATCAGGTCATTCTATGGCTCGGCAACATTATATAATACCCGTTCGAGTATTTTTTCGAGAGCAGCTACTTCTTTTTTGTTCATACCAATGGTCAGCATGCGATCGATTTTTTTTCGATCCAGTTCCATCCTTTTTTGTATGTCATAGGCTTTGGATGTAAGGTATACATTTTTACATCGTTTATCTTTCTCGCTTGGCACAATAAGGACAAATCCTTTCTCGTCCAGGCGTTTTAAAAGACCTGTAACCGTCGGATTTTTCAGATTCAAACCCTTCTCGATGTCTTTCTGCGTCACTTCCTCTATCTCGCTTTTGAACAGGAAATCAAGCACCTCGCACTGGGATGCCGTAATACCGATTTTTTTCAGCTCTTTATTAAATTCCTTTTCGTAAATATTTCCAATCTGGCGAAATGTAAAGCCGATCGTCTTCTGCTCTTTCATAATTACCTGCTCTTCAATTCTTCAAACAATTCAATAACCCGTTTGTTATAAACCGGGTGCAGTTTGTACGGCGCGATCTCCGCCATCGGCTCTAAGACAAAACGGCGGTTTTTCATATCTATGTGGGGAATGCAAAGATCTGCCTCCTCAATAATAAGATCATCATAAAAGAGGATATCAAGATCTAAAGTTCTTGGCCCCCAATGCACCTTTCTCTCCCTGCCCGCTTCTTTCTCCAATTCATGCAGGCAATCCAGCAGTTCAAATGGCTTTTTAAGAGTTTTGACCTTGGCTGCACCGTTCAGAAAATTAGGCTGATCGATTCCACCGTAAGGTTCTGTTTCGATCAAAGTTGAGATATGCTCTACCATGCAGTCGTCCATGTGATCTAGTTTTTTTAGTGCTTCCTCGATCAGCTTTCTCGAATCACCCAAGTTTGAACCTAAAGCAATATATGCCTCATGCCAGCGCCTTTCAATGGTAACGGATGCCGTGTCTAGGGGAAGACCGATCGGTGCCCAAGGCTTTTTAATGGTCACTTTCACGCTCTCAACAAGATTGATGTACTTAAGGATTTCTTCTGCAATATGCTCCACACAGGATTCCAACAGTTTAAATGTATTTTCCTCCATCACACGTTTGATCATATGGCAAATGGTTCCGTAGTCGATGGAATACTCAAGTTCATCCGTCTTTCCGGCCTCTCTGGTGTCCACCTCCAGCTCACAGGAGATCAAAAACTTCTGTCCCAGTTTATTCTCCTCCGGATATACTCCATGATTTGCAAATATTTCCAGATCATCAATACGAATCTTATCCATCACTCTGCTCCTTTTATCGCCTCTGCCATCAGAATGGCACGTTTATTTTTCTTTACATCGTGCACGCGCACGAAACCATACTCTGCTTCCACGGCTAAAACAGTGGTTGCAAGGGTTCCCTCCTCCCGTTCCCCTTTGGGAAGATCAAGAGAAAGACCAATCACCGATTTTCTGGATGTTCCAAGAAGCAATGGATAGCCTAGCACGCGAAAATCTTTCAAATGTTTTAGTACGCTTAGATTCTGCTCATAAGTCTTGGCAAATCCGACGCCCGGATCCAAGATGATCTTCTCTTCTTCTATTCCTGCCGAACGACAAGCCTTAATACATTTTCCAAGGTCACGGACTACATCCGGGATAAAGTCCGTATACATCATATTTTCACGGTTATGCATCAGGACACAGGCTGCATCATACTCTTTTACGACACTTGCCATGTTATCGTCCCGAAGAAAGCCCCAGATATCATTGATCATATGGGCTCCTTCTGAAAGCGAAGCTTTTGCCACTGCACTTTTGTAGGTGTCAACAGAAATGGGAATGTCAAATGTCTTTCGTATTGCCCTGACCATGGGTGCTACCCGTTCAATTTCCTCCTCTACGGAAACTTCTGTATACCCGGGACGGGTGGACTCACCACCGATATCCACAATATCCATTCCGTCTTTTATCATCTGCTCTACATGCTGCATGGCCGTATCATAAGAATTCCATCGTCCACCGTCCGAAAATGAGTCCGGTGTGACATTCAGGATTCCCATCACATAGCAATGATTCTTTGTATCAAATTCTTTCTTTCCAATTCTCATTTCCCGGCCTCTTATTCTTCTCACCAGAGGATTTTCAGATTTTTCTTTTCATCGCTCCAATAACAGCCATCCCTGGCTTTACAACGATAGCAGTCTCTGGACAGCTTATCAGCCTCCCGGATCACTTCAGCAAGGAGCTGCGCTTCTGTCCCGGCAATTTCACGTATAGCAGTCCGGTGCGCACGGATCGCATTGCAAATGCGCATACACTCATGCGCATCAAATCCGGCCTCTGTCAAAATTTTCTTTGCGTTCTCTACGGATGCTTCGTGATGAGGTGTGCCGTTTGCATATTCCTGCATTCTTCCAAGATCATGCAGAAGTGCAGTTGCATATATTTCTTCCTTGGAGAGATTGTATTCCCTCTCAATGGATAATATATAAGCGATCCTGGCCACATTGAGGAAATGTTCCATGTCATGGTGGCAATAAATACGCTCTTTTTCTGCATCTTCAATGGCCGCAACGCACTTAATAAACAGCGGATGTGTATAAATTCCCCAGACACGTTCCATATATCTTTCTTCTCTTCTCTTATCTGATGAGAGCATCTTTAAACCTCAAGCATATGAAAAAACTGATTCTGAAGTTTCTCATCATCCGTAAAGACACCGCGGGTCACTACGTTTACCGTCTTTGTCCCGGGTTTCTTAACGCCTCGCATCGTCATACACATATGTTCTGCTTCGCAGACGATCATTACACCTTGTGGTTTCAAAAATTCCATCATAGCGTCAGCGATCTGAGCTGTCATACGCTCCTGAAGCTGCAATCTTCTGGCGTATACTTCTACACATCTGGCCAGTTTTGAGAGTCCCACAACCTTTCCATTGGGAATATAGGCTACGTGGATTTTGCCATAAAACGGAAGCATATGGTGCTCACACATAGAATAGAATGTGATATCCTTTTCCATCACCATTTCATGATTATCCACAGTAAATACCTTTTTCAAAGGTTCTTCCGCCGTCTGTGTCATACCGCCGCATACTTCCTCATACATCCGGGCGATTCGGTCCGGTGTCTCTATAAGTCCTTCCCGATTCGGGTCCTCACCGATACCTTCCAATAATAACGTGACCGCCTGTCTGATTTTCTCTGCATCCATGATTTACTCCTTTCCTTCAACCATGCATCCCTTAGTTCATTTTCTCTATATATCGGATCGCATCGCCAAGGTATGACAGGGAGCCTGTCACCAGGACAATGCCTTGTTTTTCTTTTGCCGCTCTTACCCCGGCATCTATTGCAGCCTCCATGCTTTCGCTTGAGAAGGCTTCAACTCCGCTCCTTGTGAAGCTATCGGCCAGCAGATTTTTATCAAGTGTTCTCGTTGCATTTGGCAGATTTATGGTCCATACACCGGAAAGCCTGCCAGAAAGTTCTTCGATGATACTTTCATATGCCTTATCCTTAAAAACACCAGCCACAGCAAAAATGCGCTGTTTCGGAAAATACATATCCAGCCCTTCCCGTAAGCGATGGGCAGCATCCTTATTGTGTGCTCCGTCAATGATCACGAGAGGTTCTCCCTGAAGTATCATAAACCTGCCCGGCCATTTTGCCTTTTTTAGCCCTTGGCAGATTGCATCCTCCGATATTGCATAACCGGCAGTATTGAGCGCCTGCAGTATATCGATCGCCGTTGCTGCATTTTCTAACTGATAAGCCCCTTGCATCGACAATTTCAGTTTTTTGAACTTTCGGTAGGAAAAAACCTGAAACGCGCCTTCATGTCCCTCATAGATCAATGTATCTCTCGCTGCCGCAATGTAATCGCATTCTTTTTCCTCTGCTTTCGTTTTTAGAATCGCTTCTACCGATGGAATCTGAAACCCTCCTGCAACGTAAGTACTCTGCTTGATGATCCCCGCCTTTTCCGCCGCTATTTCTTCCAGTGTATCTCCAAGGACTCCAACGTGGTCCATACTGATGCTGGCAAAGCCGCTTACAACTGTAGTCTTAACAATATTTGTTGAATCGAGACTTCCTCCCATGCCGGTCTCAAGTGCAACCAGATCACATTTCATTTCTCTGAAATACAGGAATGCGATAGCTGTTTCAAGTTCAAAAACAGTCGGATATGGATATCCTTTTGCCTCCATTCTCTTTGCAGCTTCCTTTACCTCTTCCGTGTATTTTCCAAGTTCTGCTTCCTCCATCCAACGGCCATTTACCTGGAAACGCTCCAGATACCCAAGCACAGAGGGAGAAATATATCTGCCAACTGTATAACCCGCCTCCATCAGGACCGATGAAACGAATGTTAAGATAGAGCCTTTTCCATTGGTTCCTGCCACATGAACAAATTTCAGGTCATCCTGTGGATCGGAAAGTTCTGACATGAGACGCCTTATACTGTCTAATCCAAGAACGCTGCCGGTTCTTGACACAGTATCAAGATAGGCTCTTGCATCTTCATAATTCATGATAAAAAAATACCTCCTTTGCAGTAGCCCTTAAAGCTACGCATAAGCAGGTATCTGAATATGTGTAGCAGTGGGATGAGAAATATATACCGCGAGTAAAACCTCTTCGTCCAGCCGGCATCTCCCTGCCCTTCTGGCACTTAACGCATACATTTATCTTCTGCTTTTGCTATGAAATTATCTTTAATCAAGCACATATTATCATATTTGCTTTCTCTCTTCAACAGGAATCTGTATTCCATGCTATGTTTTTCGCATCAAAATGCAAAGGTCTAGTATTCCCGGATAATATTGCAGATTTCTCTGGTGGTGTCCATATCCGTCAAATGACTTAACGAATCTCTCATCGCCTGCTCTTTTACTTTCTCTGTGACGATAACAAGCTCCGCCACATCCTCATTTATGATTTTCTGTACAACTTTCGTGATACTCACATGGTGAACCCCAAACACACTGGCAATGCCTGCAAGCACACCCGGCTTATTATCGACCCATAAACGGATAAAAAATTTATTTTTTACATCATCGATTTTCTTAACCGGCGTCTGTCTGTAGCAGGAACAGCTGATACGGCTTGTGCAGGTATAGCGGATATCACGGATCTCATCGATCACATCCCCCATAACAGCGCTAGCCGTAGGAAATTCTCCTGCTCCTCGCCCGTAAAACATGGTATCACCAACTGCATCCCCATGCACAAATACTGCATTAAAAGAATCTCTGACAGACGAAAGAGGATGGTTCTTAGGTAATAGCATAGGATAGATGGCAACCTCAATTCCATCTGTTGTGTTCTTTGCAACACCAAGGAGCTTTATCACCTGTCCAAACTCTTTAGCATACTCAATGTCACGCGCTGAAATCTTTGTGATTCCCTCTGTGAATACATCATCAAATACAACACGGGAATGAAATGCGATAGAAGCAAGAATAGCCGCCTTTCTTCCCGCATCCAGACCTTCTACATCTGCTGTAGGATCTGCTTCGGCATATCCCAGATCCTGAGCCATTGAAAGCGCCTCGGCAAAATCCATGTTCTCCTCAAACATTTTGGTCAGGATAAAATTTGTGGTTCCGTTCAGGATACCGATCACTTCATCGATTTCATTGACGGCAAGGCACTGCTTCATAGGCCGGATGATCGGAATACCGCCGGCCACAGCTGCTTCAAACAAAAGGTCGACTCCGTTCTCTTCTGCAAGATCCAAAAGTTCCCCTCCATGAGTGGCCATGAGATCTTTGTTGGCAGTTACCACATTCTTGCCTGCACGCAATGCTTCGGTTATATATGTCCTTGCAGGCTCAATTCCACCCATCACCTCGATGACAATAGAAATACTGTCATCGGAAATGATCTCCTGCCAATCATCTGTCAAAAGAGCCGGATCGATTCCCTCTCTCTTTTTATTTATATTATGCACAAGCACTTTGGCCACTGAAAGACTGACACCTGTCTTTTTTGGCATCTCCTCTTTCTGTCTTTCAATCAGTTTATAAACGCCGCCTCCGACAGTACCTAATCCTAAAATTGCAACTTTGATCGTATCCTGACTCATTCTCTCGCTCCTTGTCTGACTTATCTATGATCGAAAAACACAAATTTTCCATTCAATCGTTAAATGATCGCATTCTGTATGCGCATAAATGAGTATACCATATGCCCATTATTTTTTCTCATATTTTTTTCAATTTGTTGTTGACAACCAATCAAAAAGTCTGTATATTATTATTTGTTCGGTAACAAACACGAACGAATGCGTCAGTGGCTCAGTTGGTAGAGTACAACCTTGCCAAGGTTGGGGTCGCGGGTTCGAACCCCGTCTGTCGCTCTTAAGAAGAGGCTAAAGCCTCTTTTTTTTTGTTGCAAAAGCCCGCCATGCGGCGGCATAAGCTTGCTTATGCTGACATAGGGCGGGCGCAAGATCACCGAGCATTTATGCGAGGTGAGCACTATGATTTTGGAAACACGCAGTGTGACAAAATCTTTTGCAACAAAAAACAACTAAACTCTGCCATTGGCAGTTTCTGCAGGTTGCAAAAGCCTGCCAACCGCAAGGTCACAAAAGGGAGATCCACAGGATCTCCCTTTAATGATTATGCTTTCTTATTCTTCTTCACTCTTTACTGCCACAGCGATTCCAAGCTCTTCTAACTGCTTTTCATCCACAACAGAAGGCGCTTCTGTCATAAGATCCGATGCGTCCTTTACCTTCGGGAAAGCGATCACATCACGAATGCTTTCCTGTTTTGCCATCAGCATGACTACACGGTCAAGACCGTAAGCCAGTCCTGCATGCGGCGGAACGCCATACTTAAATGCACTTAACAAAAAGCCAAACTGGTCATTAGCCTGTTCCGGTGTGAAACCAAGAACCTCAAACATCTTAGACTGAATATCCTGATCGAAGATTCGAACGGAACCGCCGCCGATCTCATTGCCGTTTAATGTAATATCATATGCCTTTGCTCTTACTCTTCCCGGATCAGAATCAATGTACTGCCAGTCTTCATCCATTGGCATTGTAAATGGATGATGCATGGCTGTAAAACGGTTCTGCTCTTCATTCCACTCAAGAAGCGGGAATTCTGTGATCCAGAGGAATTTATACTCATTCTTATCGAGGAGCTCCATCTGACGTGCCAGTTCAAGGCGCAGCGCTCCAAGCACATCCCAGACAACCTTATTCCTATCTGCTGCAAAAAGAAGCAAATCGCCGTTCTCTCCACCCATCGCTTTTATAAGTGCATCCATCTGCTCTTCACTCATAAATTTAGCAAATGAAGATTTTACGCTTCCATCTTCCTGAATTGCCACATAGGCAAGACCCTTTGCACCATAATCTTTTGCAAATGAGACCAGTTTATCGATTTTTTTACGAGGCATCGCTCCCTGGCCCTTGGCGTTGATACCGCGTACTGTCCCACCATTCTCAATCGCACTTTTAAATACGATAAAGTCAACGTCTTTCACCGTTTCTGTCACATCGGTAAGCTCCATGCCAAAACGGATATCCGGCTTATCTGAACCGTAACGATCCATGGCTTCCTGCCATGTCATGCGTGGAATCGGAAGGGACACGTCAACATCCAACACCTCTTTAAACAACTTGGCCAGAAGTCTTTCGTTGACATCGATCACATCGTCCACATCCACAAAGGAAAGTTCCATATCGATCTGCGTAAATTCAGGCTGTCTGTCTGCGCGCAAGTCTTCATCGCGGAAACATTTGGCAATCTGGAAATAACGGTCATATCCGGAACACATTAAAAGCTGCTTGAAAAGCTGAGGTGACTGGGGAAGTGCATAAAACTCGCCCCGGTGCACACGGCTTGGCACCAGATAGTCTCTCGCTCCTTCCGGCGTACTTTTGATAAGCACCGGTGTCTCGATCTCAAGGAATCCCTCCTCTGCCAAAAACTGACGGGTCAGAGTTGCCACTTTACTTCTCATCATAAGATTTCTCTGAAGATCCGGTCGTCTAAGATCCAGATAACGATATTTCAAACGAATCTCTTCTTTTGTCTTTGAATTCTCTTCAATCTGGAACGGAGGCGTCTCAGACTCAGAGAGGACGCGCAGTTCTTCCGGAATAATCTCAATTTCACCGGTCGCAATATTGGTATTTACTGCGCCTGATCGTCTTGCCACTTCTCCGACTACCGCAACCACATACTCCGAACGAAGCTTTGCTGCCTTCTCGATCAAGACCTGGTCTGTCTTTCCTTCCTCAAAGACCACCTGCACAATTCCTGCGCGGTCACGCACATCTACGAACACCAGTCCGCCCTTATTTCGATTTTTCTGTACCCATCCCATGATGGTTACTTTCTCTCCCACATTCGCTGCTGACAACTCGCCGCATCTGCAGGTCCTTTTTAATCCTTGCATTGATTCAGCCATGAAATCTTACTCTCCTTTATAATCTATCCAGCGTATCCGAATAACAGTCGATGATCTGTGTGTATCCTTCCTCTGCCAACTGTTCTTTCTGGAACTTTTTATTTTTCTTCATATTTACGATCAAAACCTGGCGTCCTTCCTCGCGGTCTCCTTTAGCCTTAGCAAGCACCTTAAGTGTACCCTCTGTTCCCAGTTTTTTATCCAGAAGATATGCCACCTTGTCTCTCCTTGATGGAACCTGATATCCATTTTCCAAAAGGAGCATAACAATACGTTCAAATCCGATAGAAAATCCACATGCCGGCGTATCCTGTCCTGTAAATTTACCTATCATCTTATCGTAACGGCCGCCGCCCGCCACAGAACCGCCAAAGTCATCCATAGTCACTTCAAAGATGGTTCCTGTATAGTATGACTGTCCTCGCACCAGCGTCGGTGTAAACCGCAGTTTAAACTCGCACTCTTTTGCAGCCTCTACACTCTCCATGATCTGAGAAAGTCCGTACGCTGTCTTATCCGGCAGAAAATCTCCAAGCTTTTCTTTGAGATAACGCACTCCCGATACGTCTCCTGCCACCTCATCGAACAAAGACAGATAGGTCTCTACACAGGAAGCATCATAACCCATATCCTGAAGTTCGGAAGCGACGCCGTCCCTTCCGATTTTGTCCATCTTGTCTAAGATAATGAACACCTCATCGTAATCTTCCTCTTTAAATCCGCTGTAGGCAGCCATGGATTTCAGAATATTACGGTCATTAATACATACTGTAAAATTCTTGAAATTGAGCTTTCCAAGCATCGCCGTTGTGGCAAGGATCAATTCGATTTCCGCCAGATTAGTAGCCTCTCCAAGAATATCGATATCACACTGCATAAACTGTCTGAAGCGTCCGCGCTGTGGACGGTCTGCTCTCCATACATTGCCAATCTGCAGAGCCTTGAAAGGGGAAGGCAGTTCATTGGCATGATTGGAATAATATCTTGCAAGCGGGACCGTCAGGTCGTAGCGAAGTCCACCGTCTGCCAAGTCATTTTCCTCCTTGGCATCAGCAATTCTTAACTTCTCGCCCCGCTTCATGATTTTAAAGATCAGCTTTTCATTATCACCGCCCTGCTTACTGCAAAGGTTCTCAATATGTTCCACACATGGGGTCTCCATAGATGTGAATCCAAAGGTCTTATATGTATCTTTGATCAGGCCAATCAGGTAGTCACGAATCTCCATTTCCTCAGGCATGATATCTTTCATACCTGTCACCGGTTTCTTCTTTAATGCCATAGCCATTCTCCTTTTCGTTCTATCATTTCATCGATACGGGAAATGTAGGCATCAATAGCCTTCACATTTTCCAAACGCACCAGTTTTGTTTTCTTATTATTAGAAGGATTCACAATAGGATCCTTTAATACGATCTTTGTGCCTGCACCGGCACCGGCTGCAATAATGGACTGCTTTTCTTCCATAATTAGTATATTGTATATTCCCGCTTTGTCAACCTTGGCATAACCCACGTTTTCAAAGTTGCCGGCAATATTTTTCTGTCTGTAAAGATAGTATGGTACAAGCCCCATCTTCGCAGCACATTCCCTCGCAAGGTCAACCATGTCCGCAATCTCAGTGCTGTTTACCTTCTGATCCTCAGCCGATAATCTGGACGCTCTTTTGATTGCCAGCGAATGCACCGTCAGGCTGTCAGGCATTAGATTTTCAATCTGTCTCAAGGTATCCTTCATATCTGCAAGGCACTCCCCGGGAAGACCTGCGATCAGATCCATATTGATATTGCCAAAGCCAAGTTCTCTTGCCAGTGCAAATGCCTCATACACATCCTTTACTGTGTGCCATCTTCCGATTGCATCCAACGTCTTTTGCTGCATGCTCTGGGGATTGATGGATATACGATCGATCCCGTGTTTTTTCAAGACCATGAGCTTTTCCCTGGTGATACTGTCCGGTCTTCCAGCCTCTACCGTATATTCTAAAAGGTGTTCAAAAGAAAAGTGCTCTTCAACCAAAGTAAGTACCCGGTCCATCTGCGCCGGGGAAAGCGTCGTCGGCGTTCCTCCGCCCATATAAATGGTATTTAACTTCTTTTCCTTTGATGCATTTGCAATAAAGATCAGTTCTTTACACAGGGCATCCACATACGCTTCCACATGGTCGCTCCAGGCGGATAACTCACCGGAACTGAAAGAACAATAGCTGCAGACGGACGGGCAAAAGGGAATGCCGATATAGAGGCTGTATCCATCCTCATAATCCAATTGATCCAACAGCTTTTTCTCCCGCTCTGCCACTTCATAAGACAAGGCTGCTTTTTCGCTTCCCACTCTGGCTCTGTCATAAATCCAGGAAATGTACTCTTCTTCCGTCTTCCCCTCTTCCAGCTTAGCCATCGCAAGCTTAGTGGGTCTGACACCGGTCAGAATACCCCAGGGAAGCTGTATCTTGAGTATATCCTTGAGTTTTTCATAGAGAGCAATGTCAAGTGTCCTCTTGTCCTCTCCATAGACTTTGATCACATCCCCATTCATTTCCAGGCGGATAAATTCCTCTGCAGGCGTGCAGACAGAAAGAGAGGCTTTTTCCTCCACCTCTGCTTTAATCTCTTCCGATGGTAAAAAAGCCTTCACGATGTGATATGCATTATATAAAAATGTCTCTTTACTGCATATGATACGAATCATTTGTTTCTCCTACAAAACATACGGATTATTCTCTTTTTCCTCACCGATCTTCGTTTCATCCATATGTCCCGGGAGCACCAGTGTTTCATCCGGAAGTACGAATAATTTCTTCTTGATCGTGCGGATCAAAGTAAAATAATTACCGCCCGGGAAGTCACTTCTTCCAATGCTTCGTCGAAACAAAGTGTCGCCGGAAAACAGCACGTCATAAGCTTCCATATAATAGCAGCATCCGCCAACCGTATGCCCCGGTGTTGCGATCACTGAGAAATCCATATCAGCCAGTGTAAAGAAATCGCCATCTGACAGATAATTCACATCATCCAATGTGCAGGCTACACCATGAGGATCCGAGAGATTCGCAACAGCATCCTCTAACAACGGCTTTTCTAAGTCAAGCGCATAGATCGGACAGTTAAATTTTTCTGAAATGACCTTGGCACCTAACATGTGATCAAAATGTCCATGCGTAAGAAGAATGCCAACAGGGGTATAGTTCTTAAGATATGAAAGGAATTCTACAGGCGCGTCGCCTGGATCGACCAGCACCATTTCCTTTGTTTCTTCATTGATCAGTTGATAGCAATTTGCCTCCAACATCCCAAGAGGCGTTTTCTTTATCTCCATAAATACCTCATCAACCGGCCGTGCGCTGAATATCGATCACAGCCTCCAATTGCTCAATCTTAGTAATGACGTGAGAAAGCTCATCTTTGCCATGCACGATAAAGCCGCACTCGATAGTTCCGGTTCCCTTCTTACTGGTGCGGACGTTCATTGTCTTCACATCGATGGAAAGTTCTGTGAATATGCGGGAAATATCAAGCAATACTCCCTGTCTGTCAACAGCAAAAATCTTGATTTCTGCCATATATTGTCCGCCGTTCTCATCCTTTGCAGATGACTCCCATTCCGCATCGATCAGGCGGACTCTCTCAGCCTCTGTCAGGTTCAGGATATTGACGCAATCCGTCCTATGGATAGACATTCCACGTCCTCTTGTGATAAATCCCACGATCTCGTCCCCCGGAACAGGATTACAGCAGCGGGAAAATCTGACAGCCATATCATCAATTCCTTTGACTACGATACCACTCTTGGATTTTGCCACATGAACACGGTTCTTTGAAGCCTCAGCTACTTTCTCAAGCACGGTCTCGTCCGTGATCTCCTCCTTGTGGTCTTTGCTGTATTCATCAAAAAGACGATTGACAACCTGTCCTTCCTTTAAGCCGCCATGGCCAATGGCTGCAAGGACAGCGTCCCAATCCCTGAAACCGTACTTTCTCTGTACGATTTCCTGGTATTTATTCTGTAAAATATCGCTGGCAGTAATCTGATGATTTTTGCAATAGGCCAAGATCAGATCCTTGCCGCGAATCATATTACTTTCTTTATTTTCTTTTTTAAACCACTGATTGATCTTATTCTTTGCCTGTGTGCTCTTGACAATATTCAGCCAATCGCGGCTTGGTCCCCGGGAATTCTGCGAAGTAAGAATTTCGATACGATCGCCATTCTGGATCTTATAATCAATGGTCACCAGTTTGCCATTGACTCTCGCTCCCACCATCTTATTTCCAACAGCCGAATGGATCGCATAGGCAAAATCGATCGGTGTAGAACCATTTGGCAGATTCTTTACATCGCCGCCCGGAGTAAAGCAATACACATCTTCCTTGAAAAGATCCAAGTCTCCTTTGATGAGACTCAAAAACTCACGGTTATCAGACATGTCCTGCTGCCACTCTAAGATTTGGCGCAGCCATGAAAGCTTCTCCTCTTCCTGGGCTTCCACATTCTTCTTGCCATCATTTGATTCTTTATATTTCCAGTGAGCAGCAATACCATACTCTGCCGTCTTATGCATCTCCTTAGTACGGATCTGGATTTCAAATGGCTGTCCTATGGAACTCATAAGTGTTGTGTGTATAGACTGGTACATATTGGGCTTCGGCATGGCGATATAGTCTTTAAATCGTCCCGGTATCGGCGTGTAATTCTCGTGGATCACGCCTAGAGCAGCATAACAGTCCTTCAATGAATCAACAATGATACGAACGGCAAACAGATCATAAATCTGATCTACAGTCTTATCCTGGTTGACCATCTTACGGTAGATACTGAAATAATGTTTTACCCGGCCATTGACCTCAGCCTGAATATCTGCCTTTTTCATGTGATCCGAAACTTCTGTCACGATCTGATAGACAAATTTCTCCCGTTCTGTCTTTCGTTCATCCAACTGCTGTACAAGATCAAAAAACACCTCCGGTTCCAGATATTTCAAGGCCAGATCATCCAGCTCAGTTTTGATTTTCGAAATACCCAGCCGTTGGGCAATGGGTGAATAGATATCCATGGTCTCCCGGGCTTTTTCTTTCTGCTTTTCGGGGCGCATGAATTGCAGTGTACGCATATTGTGAAGGCGATCGGCTAACTTGATGATGATCACACGGATATCCTTCGCCATGGCGAGGAACATCTTTCTCAAGTTTTCAGCCTGCACTTCCAGCTTATCCTTCGAATAAGATAACTGTCCCAGCTTGGTGACGCCATCTACCAAAAGGGCAACCTCCTCACCGAATTCCTGTCTGATAAAGGCGTCATCATACACTGTATCCTCCACAACATCGTGGAGAAGACCTGCCGCGATCGTTTCTTTATCCATCTCAAGATCAGCCAAAATGATCGCCACCCAAAGGGGATGAATAATATAAGGCTCACCGGACTTTCGTTTTTGGTCGCCGTGAGCTCTTCCAGCCAGTTCATATGCTTTGCGGATCAGTTCCACATCTGCAGACGGATGGTATTTGCGAATGCGGGCAATAAGCATGTCATATAAAACTTCCGGATTCTCATAATCTTCTTTCGCTTTCACACCATGTCCGTCAACAATTTCAAGACCCACTCTCAAATCTTTTGTCAAAAATTCCGGTGCGATCTTATCATCCAGCGATTCATATGTTGTGATCTTGTCTGACATGCTTATCCTCCTTTCTTCGCATTTTTTATCATATCAATTCATCTGTTATTTGCCTGGATAAATGAGGACTGCGTCAAAATCATATCCTTCCAGTTTTGCACGTCCGTTAAGTCCTGCAAGTTCCATCAGGCAGACAACCTTTACAACTTCGCCGCCAAGCTGTTCGATCAGCTTGATCATAGCTTCGTTGGTTCCGCCTGTCGCCATCAGATCATCGATCAGGACAACTTTCTGTCCAGGCTCAATGGAATCCTTGTGCATCTCGATCGTTGCCGTGCCGTATTCAAGCTCATATTCTACCGCCACGGTCTCACAAGGAAGTTTTCCTTTCTTTCTGATCGGAACAAATGGCTTATGTAAATTATATGCAATCGGAGCACCAAAAATGAATCCTCTTGACTCAGCACCCACAACTACGTCAAAGTCAATGCCTTCCAACAGTTTCTGCATTTCATCAATGGCAAGTGTAAAGCCATCTGCGTCCTGCAAAACAGTGGTAACATCACGGAAAATGATACCCGGCTCCGGAAAATCCGGAATACTTCTTACATATTCTTCGATTTTTTTCATGATTCAGTCTCCTATTGTAGATTATTTATTTTGAGGAAAAATCCAACCTAAAGTATATCATATTTATCGGTAATGTGTAACTACTATCTGGGGCGTTTTTTCTCCACGGAATTCATTTATCTGCGGATAAAAAGTGATAGTAAGAATCCCGTTGTTTTTCTCCACTGTCTCCATCACATCCATGACATCTCCAAATGCCAGCACATCGATTCCCTTCCCGCTTTCATCGATGCCAAATGCTTTAAACACATTGCGGTTTTTTCCCATGATCCTTGGGTTTTTAAGCTTCACATTTCTGGCAGCAAATACAGGTTTTGCATTTCCTTTTCCAAAGGGTTCAAGCAACGAAAGATCCCGTATAAATTCCTCCGTGATAACAGAAAACGGAAGTACCATATCGATCACTACTTTTTCCGTCAGGTCCTCTTCTGTAAGATTGGCATCCGCGTTTAAGAGCCTTCGAAACTCGTCTACATTTTCTTTGGGCAGTGAAAATCCGGCCGCCATTGTATGACCCCCGAATTTTGTCAAAAGCGGCGCACACCTATTCAGTTTTTCATACATAGAATATCCCTCAATGGATCGGCCGGAGCCTTTCACACCCTCCTCTCCATCCGTCAGCACGTAAACCGGTCTGTAATATTTTTCCCGTATCTTACCGGCCACGATCCCTGCAAGCGACTCGTGGCACTTGGGCAGATATACCACCAGCACTGGATCAGCCCTAAGTTCCGTAGATTCGATCAGAGATACGGCTTCTTCTACCGCCCGCGCCGTCATATCTTTTCGATTCTCATTCAGCGCCTTTAATTCCCCTGCCAGAAGATCCGCTTCGCCCGGGTCTTTTGCTGTCAGCATGCGCAATGCGCGTTTTGCAGTGTCCAGTCTTCCACTTGCATTCAGGCAGGGACCAATAACAAATCCGATGCTGTAAGCAGTCAAATGCTCCGGATCCAAGCCATTGCAGGTGATCAGCGCCTTCAGCCCTTTATTCTTTGTGTGTCCGATCATCCTAAGGCCCTCCCGGACAAAAATACGGTTCTCACCGACCAATTCCATGATGTCTGCTACTGTGGCCATAGCCACATTCTCTATCAGATCAAGGATATTTTCTTTCCCGCATTCCATCACCTGATACAGGCATTCCATCAATTTATATGCAACAGCCGCCCCGCAAAGTTCTTTGAAAGGATAAGGACAATCCGATTGTTTTTGATCGATCACAGCGTCTGCCTTCGGGACCTTATACACCTTTTTCCCATTCGTCTCGTCAAAAGGTACCTCATGGTGATCTGTTACAATGATAGTCATGCCCATACTTTTTCCGTATTCGATTTCCTCCCTGGCGGAGATACCGTTATCACAGGTTACGATCGTATCAATGCCATCCCCATACGCTTGCTCTAAAAGCCGCCGGTTCAATCCATACCCGTCTTTCAGGCGCTCCGGTATATCATAATCAACTATACCTCCTAACCTTTTCAGGCCTTCATATAACACATACGTAGCATTGATTCCATCCACATCGTAGTCACCGATCACACGGATAGGCTTTTTCTCTTTCAGTTTCTGCCGCAGAATGGCTGCCGCTTTCTCCATATCTTTCATCAGAAATCCACTATGAAGATCATCCAGGCTGCCATTTAGATAGAAGTCGATCGATTCTACCCCAACCACATCCCGATTCCGGATCAGCGATGCGATCCATTTGCTCACATGGAATTTTTCTGAAATCATCTCAAAATCAGCTCCCTTTCGGAGCATGACCCATCTTTCCATACCTTTCCTCCGGACATATTAACCAAAACACCAACGGCTGTTTCCTTCAATTACGTAATAGCACAAAAGCCATACCGTCCATTAGACGGTATGGCTATCATAATTTTTCAAAAGATTATTTGCTCTTTTTGCCAATCTTTGTCTTCATCACATACCACAAAGCACCTGTGATACATACAGAAGAATATCCACCGCAGACGATACCTACCATGAGCGGAAGGGCAAACTCTTTGATTGAACTTACACCCATCACATACAGCACAGCTACCATTACAAATGTAGTAAATGAAGTATAGATAGATCTGGTCAATGTCTGCGTGATACTTCTGTTTACAAGATCCTCCAGATCCGTCTTTCTGTTTGCAGTCTTTAACTCCTCACGGATACGGTCGAAGATAACGATTGTCGCATTGATTGAATAACCTACGATGGTAAGCATACATGCAATGAATGTGTTACCTACCGAAATCCTTGCGATCGCATAAAATGCAAGAACAACAAGCACGTCATGGACCAGAGCGGTAACCGCACTGGCTGCGAATCGGATATCTTTAAATCTGAACCAGATATAAAGAAGCATCAGGATCGTAGCAATGATGACCGCTACGATTGCATCGGAACGCATCTCATCACTGACTGTCGCAGAAATGTTCTCCGCTGTGATCGTATCTTCTGACACACCAAACTGATCAACCAATGCCTGATCTAAAGCTTCACGGGTGTCGAGATCAAGTGTCTTAGTCTTGATCACGATCTGATTGGTTCCTGAAACTTTCTGCGTCTGTACATTCATATCTCCTGTGATCTCTTCCACAACCGGAACGATCACTTCATCGATTTCCTCGATGGAATAATCCTTGTCAAATTCTGCGGTTGTCGATGTACCGCCTGAGAATTCAAGGCTATACTCAAATGCACCTTTGCCGGAGCCCCCGTTGATTCCCATAAATACAAATCCTGCGAGGATACAAGCAATAGAAATTGCAAAGAAGATCTTCTTTTTTCCGAGGAATCCGATCGTCTTCTTCTCCCGCTTGCTTGGACGATAATAAAGTTTCTGATCCTTAAGACCAACCGCATAGAATGAGAAGATGATGAGTCTTGTCACAACGAGAGCCGTGAACATAGAAACAACAATACCGATTCCCAGGGTCTGAGCAAATCCCTTAACCGTTCCGGAGCCCTTAAGGTAAAGTACGATAGCTGCGATCAAGGTAGTAATGTTACCGTCAAGGATGGCAGATAAAGCTTTCTGGAATCCTGTCTTCAAAGAATTCTTTACGCTCTTCCCCTTCTCGATCTCCTCACGGACACGGGCAAAAATGATAACGTTGGCATCTACGGCCATACCGATACCAAGGATGATACCTGCAATACCAGGCAGTGTCAATGTTACTTCAAATGCATCTAAGATCACTAACACAAGACCTGTGTAGATAATCAAGGCCAGAGAGGAAGCAAGACCCGGAAGCAGATATACTAAGATCATAAAAATAAATACAATGGCAAGGCCGATGACGCCGGCCTTCAGGCTGGTACTGATCGCCTGTGAACCAAGGGAAGCACCCACTACATTCGACCGCAGCTCCTCAAGTTCTACAGAAAGTCCACCGATACGGATGGTCGATGCCAGCTGATCTGCCTCTTCATAAGTCATATCGCCGGAAATCTGTGCCTGACCGTCTTCGATAGCAGACTGTACATTCGGGACGCTTACAAATGCGCCGTCATAGTAAATACCGATACTGTCGCCATTTGCATAGGCTTCTGTGGTTGCATCTGCAAACGCTTCCGTTCCCTCATCGTCAAACACAAGTGAAACCACATACTCCGAGTTGCCAAGGCTGTCTTCGGTAGTTCCTGCCTGCGCACTTGAAACCTGCTCACCTGTCACAACGATATCGCCGGATTCCTTCAGCTCGTCGATGGTCTTATTCAGCTGATAATCCTGTGCTGCATCACCTGTATATCCAACCGTTGAATAGTTTTCATTGCCATCCGCATCATGCTCACGGATAAAATACAATGTACCCGGCTGTCCAAGTTCCTCTAAGATCTCATTGGCATCTGTAACACCCGGGATCTCAATATTGATCCGGTCGTCGCCTTCCATATAAACACTGGACTCTGTGCTGTACTGCTCCACACGTTTCTGAAGCTTGTACTTAGTGTCGGCAATCTCTTCTGCTGTTGCATCTGCATCTTTCACCTGATAGGTAATGCTGACACCGCCGGCCAGGTCAAGGCCCAACTTGATGTTCTTTACAGAACCGCTCTTTGCATCTCCGATTCCCACAGCCGTTGTAAATGCGAGGAATACGATCAACGCACCAACGATCACAAGGCTGAGAATACCTCTGCTCTTTTTCATGGTTTCATTTCCTTTCTTATCTCATTCTCTTTCGAATAAAAAATCTAGTCATCTGCCCGCGCAGCTTTCATCATGATCGCGCACTCTACGCGCTTGCGCTGCATCGCGCAGCCGATCTTATAACAGTCATGGATCGTACCGTGAAAATTATAAGAATTGGCCATACAGCCACCGCTGCAGTAGAACTTGGCAAAGCAGTTTTTACAATCTTCCTTCGTGTAAACACTGCAGCTGCGGAACTCATCTGCTATCTCCGGATGCAGGATTCCTTCGTCCACATTGCCCATCAAAAATTCTTCCTGACCAACAAACTGATGGCACGGATAAAGATCGCCCCAAGGAGTCACTGCCAGGTACTCCGTTCCGGAGCCGCATCCGGACATGCGCTTATATACGCACGGACCGCCTTCTAAGTCTATCATAAAATGGAAAAAATTAAAACCTTTTCCATCCTTTTCTCTTTCAAGCATAGCTTTTGCCAGACGATCGTACTCATCCATGATCTTAGGAAGGTCTTCTTCCCGTAGTGCATAGGAATCTGTCTCCTTAGCTACCACAGGCTCAATGGACATCTGCTTAAAGCCAAGATCTGCATAGTGCAGGATATCCTTTGAAAAATCCAGATTATTTCTTGTAAATGTTCCGCGGACGTAATATTTTTCCTGATTTCTGGAGTCCGCAAGCTTCTGAAACTTCGGAACGATCAGGTCGTAACTTCCTTTTCCGTTCCTGAAAGGACGCATAGCATCATTGATCTCTTTACGGCCATCAAGACTCAGGACTACATTATCCATCTCCCGGTTGACAAACGCCTGCACCTCATCGTTTAAGAGGACACCATTCGTCGTTACGGTAAAACGGAAATGCTTGTCATAAATCTTCTCCTGCTCTCTTCCGTAAGCCACCAGGTCTTTTACCACCTGCCAGTTCATCAATGGCTCACCGCCAAAGAAATCCACTTCCAAATTCCGTCTGCTGCCGGAGTTGGCGATCAGAAAATCCAGCGCCTTCTTTCCCACCTCATAATTCATGATTGCGCGTCTTCCATGATATTCGCCTTCCTCTGCAAAACAGTACTTGCAGGCCAGGTTACAATCATGAGCCACGTGCAGGCACAATGCCTTCACAACAGTCTTGCGCTTCTTGACAGCCTCCATAAGACCCTCAAAACGGTCAGGTGAGAACAAGCCGCCATTCTCCGTAAGTTCTCTGGCATCTTCAAGAGCCTCTTCGATCGATGTGACGTCATACTTTCCTGAAAGCTCTGTTACCAATCTCTCTTTAAGAGCAGGCTCTGAAAGTGTGGCAACTGTCTGTTCATCACCCTCCTCACAGATGGCTTCGATCACGTCATAGAAAAGATCATCCACCACATGAACAGCACCGCTGTTTACATCCAATATGATATTATATCCGTTGTTTTTGTATTGATGAATCAAACTGTAAAGTCTCCTCTCCATCTATTTGATAAGCTGTCATGATACAGCAAATATTTTTATACGACAAGAAACAGCGACCTTAAAAAGACCGCTGTCTCATAGTATTCATATGCGTTTCGAACAATTATTTCTTCTGCTCGCAGGTCTGATTTCCTACTGTACAAGAAGTCTTGCATGCTGACTGGCAAGATGTCTGGCACTCACCGCAGCCGCCCTTCTTAACTGTATTGTTCAGAGTCTGTGTGTTTAATGTCTTTACATGTTTCATGTTCACATTCCTCCTTGCATTTGCTTAAGCTCTTGTCATTATAGCATCATATTTTCTTTTAGGCAATCATCTGTTTGATAATCTCCTCAATTTCCTGCTTTTCGTGATAACCGATCATCTTCTGTGCGATCTCACCGTCTTTCACAAAAAGAAGCATCGGAATACTTACCACCTTATAGGTCATGCAAAGATTCATATTGGTATCGGTATCTACCTTTGCCACCTTCAGCTTCCCCTCATATTCATCGGCAATTTCTTTAAGTACCGGCGCGATCATCTTGCAAGGTCCGCACCAGGTTGCCCAGAAATCAACGATCACCGGAATATCCGACTGTAATACTTCCTTTTCAAAATCGGCCCCATTCACATGAATTTCTGCCATAATCTTTCCTCCCTTTCTCTATCTAAACCCAATGTTTTCTTACTTCTCTTATCAGCATAAATGATTTGACCCGATTTGTACAGATTGATGCACTCCTTCCAGGGAAAATTCCGGGATAAAACTTTCCTTTGCTGTCTCCCCTTCCTGGATAAATGCATGGGTTACACCTAAAGAAATAGCATAATCGACCAGTTTTTCATAGGATGCCCGTCTCACTTTATGGGTAAGGTTGGGGAAACGTTCCTCATCCAAGTGGGGAAGCGGCGTATACTGATTCATTAAGCTGATATAGATATTATCCCCAAAGGTTTCATATAAATATTTCACAATATGTCTGGCATCCAGGAGGCACTCTGGCAGCAAAAGGTGTCTCACGATCATACCCTTTTGCATGATCCCCCGCTCGTCAAAGACCGGTCTTTTCACCTGCCTGTACATCTCATCAAGGGCAAGCTTTGCAACTTTTGGATAATCCACCGCTTTTGAATAGGAAGCTGCATGCTTTTCATCAAGATATTTGAAATCCGGCAGATAGATATCCACAAGTCCATCCAGCCGTTTCAGAGTTTCAACGCTTTCATACCCTCCACAGTTATATATGAAAGGAAGTGAAAAGCCCTGATCTTTAGCCATGGCAATGGCTTTTGCGACAGGTCGTGCAAAATGAGTCGCCGTGACTAAGTTGATATTATTAGCCCCCTGATACTCAAGTTCAAAGAAAATTTGAACCAGCCGATCTATAGAGATCTCATCTCCCACGCGCCCCGTGGAAATGTTATGATTCTGGCAAAACACGCAGCGTAGATTACACCCCGTAAAGAACACGGCGCCAGAACCTTCAGCCCCGGAAATGCAAGGTTCCTCCCACATATGAAGGGCAGCTCTTGCGATTCTGATATTGTTTCCTTCCCCGCAAAAACCCACATCGAATTCCCGGTCTATATTACAGTTTCGAGGGCAATCCCTGCATCCCATACCGCTTAAACTCCCTTCCTGCAAGCGCGACGAACGCATAGCGGCCTTATCGCGCAAACAGGGACCTGCCGCATAACCGGCAAGTCCCTGAATATCATCCATTCGCCTCTCTAATGAAAAACATTACTCAGCGCTATCCGTTGTTGTTTCATCCTCTGTCTCGTCCTGGAAGATCGTCACTGTGAGCTGGGTGAAGCTGATCTTATCTAAGATATCTTTATTTTCCGAAATCTCAGCGTCATCTCTGTAACCATCCAGCACCTCTGTGTAATGATCGCTCATTCTCTCATTAGCGATAGTTGTCTTCATATCTTCTGTGGCAGCCTCATCAAATTCAGAGGTGAGCTTTGCTACATAAACGCCGGTATCTGTCTCAATTGCTTCCGTTGTCTCGCCTTCCTTTAAAGCATCTGCTGCCTGGATCAGATCAGCACTTGGCGACTCATCGTCGCCGTCAAAAGTAAGTGTAGAGATATCAACGCCATACTCATTGGCAAGAGCGGCAAAATCCTCACCATTCTTTGCAGCCTCAGCAAGTGCTTTGGCATTCTCAAGAGCCTCTGCCTTTTCATCATCCGAAAGATCTACCGTATTACCTTCATCATCCGTTGTGGTATATGAGAAGCATACATAATTCATACTCTTCTGAGCTGCCTCTTCATCCGTCACATCCGTATCTGCCTCTGCCTCGATCACCGGCTCCATCTTCTGCTCGATGGCCATCAAAGTCAGCACCCGTTCCACCACTTCCTCTGAGCCGGAAATATCTTTCAGGTCCTCTTCATCATTGGCTTCTACGAAAGATGCAGCTGTCTCCTCGATCAGAGACTGTTCCTCATCGGAAATGGACACATCGTAATCTTCCATATGTGCCTCAAGAAGGATCATATTCTCCATCTCTTCCAAGGCCGATTCCTTGATATGCTGCTCATATGTCACGCCATCTTCCACTTCCGTCGTCCACATCTCATCCCCGAAATAGGCCTTGTAATATGTCTCATACTGCGACTGCAGATAGCGGGCATAGAAATTCAGCTGTCCGGCTGTAAGTGTTGTTCCGTCAATGGTTGCGGCAGAAGCACTGTCATTCAACCCACAGCCTGTCAGAAGCGAAGCTGCCATGATTCCTGTCAAAGTCAGTGCCATAATACGTTTCTTCATCATGTATATAAATCCTCCTAAATGTTCTTCATAAAGGTTTTGCCCTTACAAATCCTTTTGGACGCAACGAAATCAAGCCGCACCCAAACAAGGTAATTATATCTGTTTTTTGCTATCCAATCAATCCTTTTATTCCATTTAACACTTTTTTCACAACGTCAATGGGTGACTCCACCCGGTCATTTCTCCCCAATAGTTTCTTTCGATAGACAAATGCCGGATGTTCTGTGTCCATTTTAAACACCAGATCCCCTTGCATATCACGGATTAGATCCGGTATTTTCTCCGGCAAAATATGTGCCCGCTCATACATGTAAAAAGTATAGGTATCATTTTTCTGCTCAATGGCGGTCACATAAAGTGTATGAGCCCATGCTTTGAGTCCTGCCGCTTCCAGAAGCAGTTCTACATTCTTAGGCACATCGCCAAACCGGTCACAGAGCTCTTCAACCATATCTTCCTTCTCTTCTTCCGTCTCGATAGTCGCAATCCGTTTGTATACATCCAGCTTATGATACTCATTTGGAATATAGCTGTCCGGAATATAAGCATCCAGATTCAGATCAACGGTTGTCGTGTAAGATTCCTCCTCCTTTGCCTGTCCCTTCTGCTGCTTCACGGCCTCATTGAGCATTTTACAGTAAAGGTCATACCCCACTGCCTGCATGTGTCCGTGCTGCTGCGCGCCCAGAAGATTACCTGCACCGCGGATTTCCAGGTCTCTCATGGCAATCTTAAAACCACTTCCAAGATCTGTGAATTCACGGATAGCCGCCAGTCGTTTCTCAGCCACTTCTTTGAGCATTTTATCCCTGCGATAGAGAAGGAATGCATAAGCCATCTTGTTAGATCTGCCAACGCGCCCTCTAAGCTGGTAAAGCTGGGACAGTCCCAGCCTGTCCGCATCGTGAATGATCATGGTATTGACATTGGAAATATCCAGACCCGTCTCAATGATCGTGGTAGACACCAGCACATCGATTTCTCCGGATATGAAATCGTACATGATTTTTTCAAGCTCACGCTCTTTCATCTGCCCGTGGGCATAAGCTACGCTTACATCCGGCACAAGCCTTGCGATCCTTCCCGTCACTTCAGCGATATCTTCCACCCGGTTGTAGACATAATAGACCTGGCCGTCTCTTGCCACTTCCCGTTCAATGGCCTCTCTGACCATTTCGTCATTGTATTCCATCACATACGTCTGAATAGGGAGACGGTCCTCCGGTGCCTCTTCTAAGACACTCATGTCACGGATACCGATAAGACTCATATGTAGAGTTCTTGGAATCGGTGTTGCCGTAAGTGTCAGGACATCCACATTTTCCTTTAACTTTTTGATTTTTTCCTTGTGCTGCACACCAAAACGCTGCTCTTCATCAACGATCAAAAGTCCAAGATCTTTAAACTGCATGTCCTCGCTCAGCACCCGGTGGGTTCCGATGATGATATCCACCAGTCCCTTTTTCGTATCTTCCACTGTTTTTTTCTGCTGCGCTGTACTTCTAAAGCGGCACATCAGATCGATCCGGACCGGAAAATCCTTCATCCGCTGCGTAAATGTATTGTAATGCTGCTGGGCCAGGATCGTAGTGGGTACCAGATAGACTACCTGCTTATTCTCCTGCACTGCCTTAAAAGCTGCCCGGATAGCAATCTCGGTCTTGCCATACCCCACATCGCCACAGATTAAGCGATCCATGATCTTTTTACTCTGCATATCCCGTTTCACGGCGTCAATAGCTAGCAGCTGGTCTTCTGTCTCCTCAAAGGGGAACATTTCCTCAAATTCCCGCTGCCATACGGTATCCTCCCCATAGACAAATCCGTCCGTCTCCTGTCTGGCAGCGTACAATTCAACCAAATCCTTGGCAATCTCCTTAACCGCTCCTTTTACCCTGGTCTTAGTTTTTACCCATTCTTGTGTCCCAAGCCTGTTAAGCTTCGGTTTCTTTGCATCGGAACTTGCGTACTTCTGGATCAGGTCAAGCTGCGTGGCAGGAATATAGAGGTTTCCGCCCTTAGCATAGGATATCTTCATATAATCCTTGGAAACTTTGTCCACGATCATATTCTCAATGCCCTGGTAGATGCCAAGACCATGATTCTCGTGCACTACATAGTCTCCCGGTTTCAACTCTGTGAAGTTAGCGATTTTGCGCCCCTCGTAGGCTTTGCGCTTCTTTTTCTTTTTAACCCTTCCGAAAATATCGCTTTCAGAGATGACCGTAAACTTTAAAAGAGGATACTCATAGCCTTCCAGGATATTTCCGTAAGCGCAGAAAATCTCCCCCGGTTTTACTTCTGCCTCTTTATCATCACTGTAAAAACTTAAAAGCTCATAATCCCGAAGATCCTCTGCCAGACGTTTTGCCCTGGAACGGGAAGCAGAAAGCAGGATCACTCTGCTTTTGTTTCGTTTAAGCCGTCTTAAGTCCTTTGTCAAAAGTTCAAAGCTTCTATTGTAAGAACCCACGGCCTGCGTCTGCATGGAAAATGCTTTCCGCATAGGCATTCCTTTGCAAGCAAGATCCAATGCCGAAAATCCGGCGCTTGAAAAAGAGCCAAGTTTTTCAATCACCTGGTTTGCGTCAAACAGCACCATCTCTCCGTCTGACACTTTAATTCCAGCCTCCACACGCTTTGTCATGGCTTCCTCAAACTCTTCTTCAACACCCTCAGCCCGTTCTCTTACGCGGGTAGGTTCATCTAAAAACAGTACCGTATCTTCTTTTGGAAAATAATCCAAAAAAGAGACTCTGCCTTCTGTCATCTGAGAGAATTCCGTTGCCGGGAAGATCGTAATCTTTTGCAGATTCTCAATAGATCTCTGCGTCTCCACATCAAAGGTACGTATAGAATCGATCTCATCCCCCCAAAGCTCAATGCGCACCGGCAATTCTTCCGTCAACGGATAAATATCTATAATACCGCCTCTCACTGCAAACTGTCCGGGAGCCGTGATCTCCACTTCCCGTTCGTACCCAAGCTCCTGAAGCTTACTTTCCACCTCAACAAGATCAATGGAATCCACATTTGTAAAGGTAAGTACTTTTTTCTTGATCTCTTCAAGCGGAAGCACTGTATCCATAAAAGCTTCCACACTGGCAACGACAGTGATCGGTGTCATAAGTGCCACCGCTTCCACCACTTCCATTCGTTTTTTCAAGAGGTCCTTACTCCTGATATCCGCCTGATAAAAAAGTATGTCCTTGGCCGGATAAAAATAGACATCTTCATCCAAGGCCTTATACTCTTCATAGATCTGCCTGGCTTTTAGCTCACTTGAACAAGCGATGACTTTATAAAAACAGCCATCGCTAAGAGCATACATCATATGGGTCTTCTGAGATTGGATACATCCTGAAATACGGAGCATTCCTGTATCCTTCATAAGAAGACGCTTTATTTCTTCAAATTCCGCCAATTCATACAGCGGTGCGATCAAAGCCTGCATCTGATCAGTTCTCCTTAGGCTTTGCCTTTTTATTAAACAGATTCATAGCGCCGTCTATGTCATCCATCAGGATCATCTCCACTGCTGAAACTGCCTTTTCATACCCATCCTGCATAGCCTCTTTTTCACTCTTTGAAAAATGGCTCAGCACAAAATCCGCCAGATCGAACTCCTTTGGCTTTTCGCCCACTCCGACCCTAAGTCTTGGAAATGTGCTGGTTCCCAGATGCAAAATGATATTCTTCATACCGTTGTGACCACCGGCACTCCCTTTTTTCCGGACCCGGATAGATCCGGGTTCCAGATTGATATCATCATAGATCACTAACATCTCCGTCTCCGGATCCAATTTATAAAAATCCATGACGCTTCGCACAGACTCACCACTTAAATTCATAAATGTCTGCGGCTTCACCAAAAGCACCTTTCTGCCGGCTATAACACCGCTGCCCACATAGGCACGGGATTTCCTTGTAGTCACATCAATGCGGTATTTGTCTGCCAGTTTATTGATCACATCAAACCCGGCATTATGCCTGGTCCCTGCATACTTTTCTTCCGGATTCCCAAGTCCGATAATAACAAACACGTATCATTTCTCCTTTATATTTCCAGAGGCTGTATCACTGCCAACTGCAATCAAAAGGACCACAGAAAGCTCCATGGTCCATAAAACTCTTTATCAGGAAGGAAACTATCCTTCAACGATCAGATATTTTCCGTTTGGAATCGCAAATACTTCTGAAGCTTCCAAAAGTTCATCGTCTGATAATCCAAACGCATCAAGTCCCTCTTCTTCCAGAAACTCTCTCACTTCCTCAACGCTGTCAACAACAACAGCCATACAATCTTCCAAAAACGCTTCCGCATCCTCCAACGTCTCAGCGACAGGCTCGTCAAACAGTTGAGACTGATTATCAAGGAATGTCAACAATACTTCTTCATCATACTCATTCATGTTACATGCCGCCTTTCTCAAAAAAGTTCTTAATTCTCTTATACCCTATTTCATGATAAACTGCAAGACTTCTTTGGGATTATCGATAATATCCTTGGCCCCTTTTTGTTCCAAGAATTCTCTCCCCTTAAATCCCCAGGATACGTAGACCCCTGACACCTTAGCTGCCTCCGCTGTATCTATATCTACATCTGAATCGCCGATATAGAGCACTTCTTCTTTTGATAAATGAAGTTTTTCAAGGACTGCGTATACGCCATCCGGTGCCGGTTTTCTTTTGATTCCTTCCCTCTGCCCCATGACAACGTCAAATATTTCATCTCCGAACATATCATAAATGACTTTTTTTGTCTGCTCATGGGGTTTGTTAGACAGCACTGCAAGAAGAATTCCTTCCTTCTTCAGGTCCGCAAGCATCTCCCGGATACCTTCATAGGCTGTAGCACCAAAACTGCAGTGTACAGAAAAATATTTCATATAGGCAGAAAAAATCTCTTCAAAACGGGAAGGATTCGCTACTGCCTCTGCCACTCTCTCCACCAAATATTTTGCTCCATTCCCCACATAACTCACGATTTCCTCATCCGGGAGCGTGGGAAGTTTTAATTCTTTCAGTGCTTCATTGACAGAATAGATCATTGACATGCGTGTGTCTCCAATTGTTCCGTCCAAGTCAAATATACAAGCTTTAATCATGTTTTTCCTCCGTCAAGGTCATTGACGTATAACGTCATGACTTTGACTCGTCGCCATTGCATATCGTCAGAAGTGGCACAAGGCCACCTTCTGAGATTGTCTGCGGTCGTCAAGGTCATTGACGCGTATAGCGTCATGACTTTGACTCGTCGCTATTGCAAAAAAAGTCTCTCTCATGTCTGAGAGAGACTTTTATATCATACTATATTATCTTTTAAAGAAATCAGGAATCTTAATCTGCTGCTCCTGCACTCTGCTTGCCGGTCTTGGTGTGGATACCGGAGGTACTGTACCTCCTTCCGGTCTTACAGCCGGCTCTTCCTCGATTTCTCTCACCGGAGCTTCCACTTCGTCAAGTCTTGGAGCCTGCGCTCTTACAGTTACCGGTCTCTCATATACCGGCGCCTGAGCGATCGGTTTCTGATTTTCAACACGGCTTCTTGCCTTTACTGGTGTCGGATTCACATTGTGAAGTCCTGTAGCGATAACAGTGATCGTTGCTTCATCAGCTCTTGAGTCATCATACATTGCACCAAAGATGATATTAGCATCTTCTCCGGCAAGATCCTGTACGTACTCAGCAGCATCAGATGCATCCATAAGTGTGATGTCACCGGATACATTGATGATAACATGAGAAGCGCCTGCGATGGTAGTCTCAAGAAGCGGACTGGCAACGGCCTGCTTAACAGCCTCGAGAGCCTTATCATCACCACGTCCCTGACCAATACCGATATGAGCAATACCCTTATCTGTCATTACAGTCTGTACATCTGCGAAATCAAGGTTGATCAATGCAGGTACATTGATGAGATCTGTGATTCCCTGAATACCTTGCTGCAATACTTCATCTGCTTTCTTCAAAGCCTCTGGCATAGTTGTACGTCTGTCAACAACCTCCAACAGTTTATCATTCGGAATCACAATAAGTGTGTCCACATTCTCTTTCAGTTTCTCGATGCCTGCAAGTGCATTGTTCATTCGTGTCTTAGACTCAAAACGGAAAGGCTTGGTTACGACACCGACAGTCAGCGCACCGACTTCTTTTGCGATCCTTGCAACAACAGGAGTAGCTCCCGTTCCTGTTCCGCCGCCCATACCACATGTAACAAATACCATATCCGCACCCTTAAGTGCAGCTGAAATCTCCTCTGAGCTTTCCTCAGCAGCCTTCTCACCAACCTCAGGTTTTGCGCCGGCGCCAAGTCCCTTTGTGATCTTATCGCCGATCTGAAGCAATGTTGGTGCTTTGCTCAACTGAAGAGCCTGTTTATCTGTATTGATAGCAATAAATTCTACTCCTGCGATCTGCTCATCGATCATGCGGTTAACAGCATTGTTACCGCCTCCGCCGACACCTACGACTATAATCTTAGCAGCTGCATCTGAGTCTTGTGTTGTAATCTGTAGCAAGGTTATATCCTCCTTCATCATCCTTATTATATACTATACACCCATATATATAATCATATATAATTAATAATACTGAATATTCTGAAAAATAGCAATAGAAATCGCAGATTTTGTCAATTTTTAAGCCTATTTTTCCTCGATTTCTATAGACTCATTCTCCATAAATGTGACTGCATCCTTCGACTCTTCATAGCTTTCCATATGCAGCATTCCCGATTTATCTCCCAATTCATTGACAAGGGTCGGAACTAACGCCACCTTGTCAGCTGTCACTTCATCCCCAAAGGAGACGTACATCCCCCCTGCAAGCTCCATATAAATTTTGGAATCTTTATAAATGATCCGCTTTAAAGAAAGGGCATTTGCCTGGGTATTTAAAGTGATCTCCCCTATTTTTTCAAACAGAGAAAGGTTATCATTCAACTTCTCATATCGTTCTTTTCCTTCAATTCTCACGCCTTCCACCAGTGGTACATCCGAAAGAAGGGTATCGCTCTTATAAACGATCAGTCCTGTGTTATCAAAAAATGCATAGCTTCCGTCTGACAATTCCGTATACCCTACAATAGTCTTCTCCACCACATGGACATTCAGCGTCCAGGGATTCTTAAGACTGATCGTCATATGATCTATACAGGCAGGAACTTGTCCCTTTGAAAGCTTATACTCTGCCACCACGCACAAGGTATTGATTGAAAGATCATCATCCTGAATGGCAGCTGCGATCTCACTTTTTGTGCAGTAAGTATTACCTTCGACCACTGCCCCTCTGGTATAAAACAATAGAAACAGGATCAGAAAAACATTGGCGATTCCAAGTCCTGACACGGCAAAAGCATATATATTAAATTTCTTTCTTTTCTTTTGTCTTTTTGCCATGGATCAAACTCCCTAGAGGGCGCGCACCAGATCTTTGAAAATCTGTCCCCTGACCTCATAATTAGGAAACATCCCCCAACTTGCACAGGCCGGAGACAAGAGAACTGCATAGCCAGGTTTTGCAAGTTCTGCCGCGCGATGCACGGCCTCCTCAAATGTGTCCGCAAATTCATAATCATGAAAATCGCATGCTTCTGCATCTTTGGCAATCTTCTCTCTTGTCTGTCCGATAAGGATCAGCTTCTTCACTTTTCCGTCAAAGCTGTTGATCCACTCTGTATATTCCGACTGTTTATCATAACCGCCGCCAAGCAGGATCGTCGGACGGTTCATGGCCTGGATTCCCTTGATTGCCGCATCCGGGTTGGTGCCCTTTGAATCATTGTAATAGGCAACACCGTTTTTCTCGCACACATACTCGATCCTGTGTTCCACACCGCCAAAGGCTTTTACCACTTTGCGGATCGTCTCCATAGGAACGCCGTAAACATAGGCCATGGCAACAGCAGCCATCACATTTTCATGATTGTGGCGGCCTAAAATCTGCAGTTCATCCGTGGTGCAGACAGTGATCTCTTCTTTCCTTGTCTTGTAGATAATCGCATCATCCCGGAGGAAAATTCCTTCCGAAAGTTCCTGCACGGAAGAGAAAAAGACAACATGACATTTTAATTTTTCTGCAAATGCGCGCATCACAGGCTCTTCATAATTCAAAATACAGTAATCGTCCTTTGTCTGATTCCGGGCGATATTCTCTTTTGCCTCTATGTAAGCCTGCATAGTGTGATGGCGGTTCAAATGATCCGGCGTATAATTCAGAATAGCGCTGACATTGGGACGGAACGTCTCTATTGTCTCCAGCTGAAAGCTGCTCATCTCAGCAACCGCAATGGAAGCAACAGACATATCAAGAGCTGCCACTGTATACGGATTACCTATATTACCCACTATAAACACATTTTTAGAGTAAGCCTTCATGATTTCTCCAAGAAGAGTGGTAGTTGTTGTCTTTCCGTTGGTTCCTGTGATAGCAAGCACATCCCCTTTTCCAAACACATAAGCCAGCTCTGTTTCGCCGATCACATGGATGCCATGCTCTTTCATGGCGAGAACTACCGGAAGATCCGTCGGAACACCGGGGCTTAAAATACAGATATCAAGCTCGTCAAGATAATGCGCCGGCATTTCCCCTGCGATCAGTTTCACATCCTTATATTCTCCGAGGCGTTCTCTAACCTTCTCCCGGTCCACATTTTCGTTGCCATCATAGAGAATTACATTGGCGCCGTTGTTTTTCAAAAGTTTAACAGCTCCGATTCCGCTGATTCCTGTTCCGAATACCAATACATTTTTATTTTTTACGATCATGAAAATCCCTCCGAATCCTTTACAAAGCCATCAGGGCAATAAGGCAAAGAATGATAGTGATAATAGTAAAGATAAATACAACTCTGGTCTCCGACCAGCCGCAAAGTTCAAAATGATGATGGATCGGTGCCATTTTAAAGAAACGCTTACCGCCGGTTTTCTTAAAATATGTCACCTGGATCATCACCGAAAGAACTTCCACCAGGTAGATAAGGCCGACGATGATGATAAAGATCGGCATCTGCAGCATATAGGCCGTTGCGGCTACAAATCCGCCAAGCGCCAAAGATCCGGTGTCTCCCATAAAGACCTTGGCAGGATAACAGTTATAAACCAGAAATCCCAGCAGTGCTCCCGCTGTAGCACAAGTCACAGGCGTGACTCCTGCGCCAATACCAATGGATACAACAGTAAAGAATGTGGCAACCACAACCGTCACGCTGGAAGCCAATCCATCCAGTCCATCCGTAAAATTCACGCCGTTGACCGTTCCGATCACCGCCACAAACAGAAGCGGGATGGCAAACCATCCTATATCCAGTGTTTTACCATGGGTAAATGGAATGATCAGCGCCAGCGAAACATCTGTCATTTTCACAATATAGAAAGCAAAGATCGCTGTCACAAGGATCTGCAGCCCCATTTTCTGCTTCGGGAGCAATCCGTCAGAGTGTCGTTTGACCACTTTCAAATAGTCATCCAAAAATCCGATCAGTCCAAAACCAAGTGTGACAAACAGAATCGGAATGATCTTAGGATTTGAGGGAATGTAGAAAATCGATCCCACCAAAACACCTGCCAATATGATCACACCGCCCATAGTTGGTGTTCCTGCTTTTTTCAAATGTGCTTTTACCCCATCTTCCCGCTCTGTCTGAGACAGTTTTAAATTCCTGAGAAACGGAATCGCAAATGGGCCCAGTCCCACGCTTACGGCAAATGCGATCAGCACCGGTAATAAATCTGTATACTTCATATACTCTCTTCCTCTCTTTATACCAAATATATTTTAAGGGTTTTTAGCCCTGATAAGCTTGATTTTTACTTAAGGCGTATCCTCTGACGAATCAGCTAAAGCCTGATCATCTGTTTCTTCCTCTGTCAAACTCGTCCCATGAGAAGCGGTTGCTTTGGTCTCCACGGTTCCGTCTGCCTTTACAACACCCAAATACGGGAAAATATCGGACATGATCTGGGACGCCAGAGACTGTGCCAGTTTCGAATCCGCCTGGCTGTATACGTTAGGTTCATCGATCACCACATAAACCACGACCTGTGGATTTTCCTGCGGCGCATACCCGATAAATGAAACCAGATACTTTCCGTTTCCTCTGGGAAGCTTCTCAGCCGTACCTGTCTTGCCGCCCACTTCGTAGCCTGCAACCTGTGCTGTGGATCCGGTTCCTTCCGATACAACGCCCAGCATATACTCCTTGATCAGATCACTGGATTCTTCAGAGATCGTTCGGCGCAAAAGCGTTGCGTCTTTGGTCTCTGTCACATTTCCATTCTCATCCTGGATTTCTTTCACCACATGGGGCTTATAATAGTATCCCCCGTTGACAAGGGAGGAAAATCCGGAAGCTACCTGGATCATAGTAGCATCAAAATTCTGTCCGAATGCGTTAGTCGCAAGAGTGGACAGGTCCATGTCCTCTTCGCTGTATACAACACCTGCAGACTCGCCTGTCAGATCGATTCCTGTATATTGACCGAATCCGAAATTCGCCTGATAGCGGCAGAATTCCTCTTTCCCAATCTGCATACCGATCTGCATCAGACCGACATTACAGGAATTTTCCAATACTTTCTTTAATGTCTGCTGTCCGTGACCATTTCGGTTTGCGCAGTGGATATCGTGATCGGCAATATGGAGAACACCGCCGCAATAGTAGGATTCCTCTCCGGTGAGTGTGCCCAGATCGAATCCCTCTGCCAGCGTAAATGGTTTGATGGTAGACCCTGGCTCGTAGGATGTATTGACACAGAAATTATTCCACAACGAGTTCAGTTTTTCAACCTTGTCTTCACTTGACATTTCTGCAAGCTCTTCCTCACTATAGTAAGTGCTTAAATCTCTGGGATTATTAAGATCATAATTGGGATAATCGCACATAGCCAGAATTTCCCCGTTCTGAGGATTCATAACGATCACCCCTGTGTTAGCGCTGCCTTCCCCCTCCGTGGCCCCGTTTTTATGGGCCTTATTGAAGGCAAGTACCCGCTCTTCCACTGCTTTCTGCACTTCCAGATCAATGGTAGAAACAATGGTACTACCGTTGACTGCCTCTTTGACGGTCATCTCCGAACCGGATGCATCGTCTGTATACCCATATTCACGCCCATCCGTTCCGTTCAGGACAGAATTATAAGAAGCCTCAAGTCCATTGCTTCCTACGTTTCCGTTGACCGTAAATCCGATCACGGAACTTGCAAGAGTATCATAAGGATATGTCCGGATATAATCCTCTTCCAGCCACACGCCACTCACATTTGTATCAGCGTCATCGATTTCTTCAAATGCTTTTGCAGATTCGTAATCTACTCCTTTTACCAGCACGCTATATCGGCTGTTTGGCGAGGTGGCGCACACCTCCCTGATGTCATCTTCCTCCAAATCAAAGCAGGCTGTCAACGCGTCGATAGTGGGATCCATATAGGCATCATTGCCAAGGAGTGCCTTCACATCTAACACTACGTTATAAGCCCTCTTACTGGTGGCCAACTTCACTCCATTTCGGTCAAGAATATCCCCACGTTTAAAAGGAATCGTATGGGAGCCATACTGTTGCTGGTCCAAAACGGTTTTAGAATATTTTTCACCGTTAAACGCGTTGATATAAGTGATCCGCCCTATCAAGAGAACAAAAGCTAGTATGACCCCTAAGTAGAGTAATACTAGCTTTCTTTGCATTAACCTTGTGAACTTTCTTTTAAAATAATCCTTTATCTTCTTAGCCATGCTTTCACCAATCTATTGCTTATCGGATTGTGCAAGCACACCACTCTCAGGTATTGCCTCATACTGTTTTATATAGTCAGAGTTGGTGCCTGCATATTCGATCACCTGATCTTCTGTCGCATAAACCATGCCAAGATCATTGATTGCCCGCTCTTTAATCTCATCCAGATCCACGGAATCTACGATGGTATTATAGCGCGTATTGTTCTCTTCTTTCAAGTCTGCAAGCTCTTCCTGCATAGCAGAAATGTTTCTTGTGCGACTTGTAATCATAGATTGAAGCTGAATATAATTCATGCACATCAATAGAACAAATACTCCTGCAAAAGCAAGAGCTGTAACATATCTTTTATTGGCGCGCAATGCACGGCGCTGCTGCAGTCTTTTATACTTGCGTCTTCTGATAAGTTCATTGCCCTGCCGGGATTGTTTTTTCTTTCTCTCAGGTTCGCGAGATGGTGCCGGCGCAGCGTTTCCATACACGTACATGGAATGTTTTCTATTCAATTGTCTTTCCGAATAGTTTCCTCTTGCGGCTGCCATGTCTCATCACCTTATCATCTTACTCCCGCTCAAAGACCCGAAGTTTAGCGCTCTTTGAACGAGGGTTTATATTCATCTCTTCCTCGCTTGGAAGGATCGGTTTTCTTGTTATTACGTGTCCCTTGGGCACTCTTCCACACACACACACCGGAAAATCCGGCGGACAGATGCAGGGATCCTCATTTTTCCTGAAGGCACTCTTTACAATGCGGTCTTCCAATGAATGAAAGGTAATGATGCTGAGTCTTCCCCCCGGATTCAAAAGATCGATCATCGTATCCAGTGTATCTCTTAGAACGTCCAGTTCACGGTTCAGCTCGATCCGGATTGCCTGAAACGTCCTTTTTGCGGGATGCCCCGTCTTTTTCTGAAACTTCATTGGAATGGCGCTTTTGATGATATCGGCCAGTTCCCCCGTTGTCTCAATTGGTTTTTTCTTCCTCTCTGAGACGATCCTCTTGGCAATGTTCTTTGCAAACTTATCCTCGCCATAATCCCGGATGACCCGGAAAAGATCCATTTCACTGTACTCATTGACGATGTCCCTGGCCGTCACACTTTGACGAGTATCCATCCGCATATCCAAAGGCGCATCTTTCGCGTACGAGAAGCCTCGTTCCGGCGTGTCAAGCTGATATGATGACACTCCCAGATCAAGGATGATCCCGTCGACCTTGTCAATGTTTAACTTCTGAAGCTGAGACTTTATATCGCAATAGTTGCTTCTCACTATAACGACCTTCTCCCCAAAGTCTCTTAACCGTTCGCCTGCAGCAGCGATTGCTGCAGCATCCTGGTCTATTCCTACTAACAATCCCTTATCAAGGCGGCTTGCAACCTGATAGCTGTGTCCGCCCCCGCCTAACGTACCATCTACATAAATGCCGTCGGGCTTAATATTTAAACTCTCGATGGTTTCAGCAAGCAATACTGACACGTGTGAAAATTCCATATCTTCTCCCTCTAGATACTGAATCCACTGGCTTCCATATTCGATGCGATCTCTTCGATGTTAAGCTCAATCTCAGCATTAACCTTATCCCACCTGGACTTATCCCAGATCTCTGCGCGCTTGCCCATGCCGATAAATACAACATCCTTTTCAAGCTGTGCATGGGTACGCAGAGCCGGCGAGATATTGCATCTGCCATGACTGTCCAATTCACCATCAATGGCGCTCCCCTGGAAGAAATGTGCAAATGCTCTTGCCTGCTTATCTGTGGTCGTTGGCAGTGCATTCAGCTTTGTCTCGAACTCATCCCACATCTCTTTAGGATATACATACAGACAATTCTCCATTCCTTTGGTGATGACGAAATTCTCCCCTAGATCGTCACGCATCTTAGCAGGAATGATCAGACGCCCCTTAGCATCGATTGTATGAACGTATTCTCCTTTCAACATGAAATTTCACCTTCTCTCGACCGGTCAGTGGTTTAACTCCCTATAAATCCACCACAATTGACCACAAATGACCACAAATAACCACTTAAGGACATTATAGAGAAGTTTTTTGTATATTTCAAGTGTGATAAGCAATAAATTTTCGCTTTTTTACATAAAAAAAACACATTGCGCTTGCAATGTGCTTTAAAGTCATAATTATATGCTAATTTAATTATTCTGCCATAAGAGCATCTAACGACTCTGAGAAATCTCCGATGGAATCATAGTTGATCTCCACAGATTCTGTCGGTCTGCTCGCCTCATACTTGCTGTATCCGGAATATGCAGCCCAGCAAACTAAAAGAGCAATAACAACGCCCGCAACACCTCTGCGGACATATTTTTCTCTCTTCTGTTTCTTCATCGTACTCTTACGATTCGCTTTTTCCTGTTTGTATCTATCTACTTTCTGCTGACTCATCGCTTAGAGTCTCCTTTCTGTTAAGGGTATAATTCAAGCCTGCGCATTCTCATAATCGTCAGGCTTTATGGGAAACTGCTCTCCCAGAAGATAAATATACCATAAAAATACGGTTTAGACAACCACAATTATACCACCGTCCGAGGCATACAAACTGCTGATTCCCTGTGTGTCGAGCACGATGATCTCCTTAAATTCAATCTTACTCATGATCATCTTCTTCAAGGATTCCGCTCTTTCTCTACAATTACAATGAGAAATTGCAATTGCACGTTCCTTCGGGTCGTACTTATCTGCAATCTCTTTAAAATTATCTGCGATCATATCCGCCAGCTTTGAAAGGGCTTTCTTCATGCCCCTTCCCTGACCCATCTGGCAAATACTGCCTTCCGGCGTAGAGCCCATGATCGGTTTGATATTCAATGCACTCACAACCGCTGCCTTAAGCCCGGTCAGGCGGCCGTTCTTTTTCAATGCATCCAGCGATTCCAATACAAAATATGTCTGCTGAGAATCTATATACTCTTCCACTGCGTCGATCACTTCTTCAAATTCCAAACCCGCTTCTTCGCACTCACGGATCTTCAATGCGATCAGTGACTGTCCGATGGACGCTGAACGGGAATTGAAAACATATATTTTTTTCTCTCCATACTCTTCTATGTACAAATTCTTACCGAGAACCGCGCTGTTATATGATCCGCTGAGCAGCGCAGACAAAGTGACTGCATATACATGTTCTTCCTCGCAGCGGTATGCTTCCATATATAATTCCGGTGACGGGCACGAAGATTTCGGGACATCCGGGGCTGCCGCAGCCTCTCTAAGGAACATAGCCTGGTCAAATGTCTCATCATCGACAATGTGGATCCCGTTCACATCGATCGTCAGCGGAACATTCATAAAATGTCCGGACTCTTTCATCTCCTGTGTCAATTCTCCGCAGCTGTCTACGATAATCTTATAACTCATCATTATCTCCTCTTGGTCGTTTTTGTTCATTAATTATAAGACGTAGTATTGAAAACTACATCCTCTCCTATCATACCATAACAGCTGCTAAACACAAAGTATTTTTAATATTTCCCTGACAAAGAGCAAATATGAATACAGGAACCATCTACAGATTCTCTAACGGGATACTTCTGGATACGCGAAATGCGATTCCCATCTCCGCCAGCAGTAAAATAAGCGACGTACCTCCATAGCTGATAAATGGCAGCGTAATTCCGGTATTTGGGAAAACATTTGTCACAACTGCTACATTCAGCATTACCTGAAGCGCAATGTGGGCAAATATGCCTGTCACGACAAGCGATCCGTAAAGATCCGGTGCATTTCTCGCTATGAACATGAGCCTGTATAGCAGTAATCCGAAAAGTCCAAGCACTACAATAGCGCCAAGAACACCCAATTCCTCGCAAATAACAGATAGAATCATGTCATTCTGGACTTCGGGGATCAGCATTTTCTGAGCACTGTTACCGAGACCTTTTCCAAGAAATCCACCGGAACCGATGGCATACAGACTCTGCAATGTCTGATAACTCTCAGAAGTTGCGTATTCTTCCGGATGAATCCATGCAATGATACGGCGCAGCCGGAAACTTGAGCTGGTTGTCATTGTGCCGGCGACAAAAAATAAAAATATACCGATCCCAAAAGCAGCCGCTGTAAGGATACCTATAAAAGGAGCGGTCTTTGGATGCTGTACAAATATAAGAAAGCAGGTGATGCCAAGGATTATAATAGCTGTGCTTAAATTATCCGTCAGCAAATATACACACCCGGCGGGGAAAGCACCCCACGCAAAAAGTTGGATGCTTCCCTTAAGTCTCCTGGCTTCTTTTCCCATCTCAATGATCAGAACAGGAATATATAATATGACCGCAATCTTCACCAGTTCTGAAGGCTGAAAGGACATATTAAATGGAAGCCGGATCCATCGTTTCGCGCCGTTTACATCAATACCGAGCGGTGTCTGCACCAATAGCAGCATAAAAATGGATAAATAAAATCCGATCCTTGCCAGCTTCACATAACGATGGTAATCAAAGCGCGAAGTTAAAAACATAGCTGCAAACCCTATAACGCAAAAAAAGATCTGACGTTTAAAGTAATATCGGCTGTCATTAAACTTGACCAGAGCACTGTACGCGCTGCTGCTGTAAAGCATGACAAGCCCAAAACAGATCAGACAGATCAGAACAGCCAAAAGACCATAATCAAAATATTCGATTTTTTTCTTCTTTTTCTTTTTTGCCATATATCTATACTCCAATCGTATCCATTATACTCATCACCCATCTAAAAAACAAGGAGACTTCCAAACGAAAGGTCTGAAAGTCTCCCTGAAGGATTCTGTCTAACGGAAGAAGATCATATATACGATTGCCGCGATCACTACTGCGATCAGGATCAGAAGAATAATGATCGGCGCGATCGAAACATGTTCTTCCTCGTAAAGATCATCATTGTATGTATTGGCAACTTCTGCCTTTTTTGGCTTCGCTTTCTTTTTCTTCTTTGGTTCACCGGCCTGAAGCATATCATCATAAGCGCGTTTCATCTCTGCCTCACGCTTCTCACGGACATCCTTCGGCGGAATATTGGAATATTTCTTTTCTTCCTCAGAAGGCTGTTCAGCCTCAACATTCTTCCTTGGAAGACGATATTTCTTCTTGCAATTATAGCAAAGCATAAATTCAGGATTCTTCTTACTCTGTTTCAGCGTCTCTCCGCATTTTGGGCATTTCATAGATATTGAACCTCCTCATTTATTCTTTACTATTATAACATTCTTATGAGTTAGTTCCAAGTGTTACTTCTATGGTATTTTCCTGATAATCGCCGTTATCATCCGGAATCTGTACAGTAACTTTTACCTTTTCGCCTACTTTATAATAAGACAACTGCTCCTGCAGTTCTGAAAGGCTTGCAACCGGCATTCCGTCAACCCCTGTCACTACATAACCTTTCTTGATACCTGCCTTCTCAGCTCCACCGCCTTCGATCAGGTCGTATACATAAACTCCTTCCGGCATGTTATATTTCTGTGAATCTGTATCCGATACATCAACGCCTGTTATACCAAGATATCCTCTCTCCGAATCAGACACCTTCGTTCTGCTTCCGTTGCTGATCAGTGAATCTATAATATCTTCCGCATCAGAGATTGGGATTGCGTATCCCATTCCTTCAATGGACTCATCTGCCAGTTTGGCAGAATTGATACCGATCACTTCACCCTTTGAGTTCAAAAGTGCACCGCCGCTGTTTCCGGGATTGATAGCTGCATCAGTCTGGATCAGATTACCATCGTAATCATCCAGCTGTCTTTCTGTTGCGGAAACAATTCCCATGGTTACAGACTGTCCATAGCCGAGGGCATTTCCGATTGCGATCACTGTCTCGCCTACTTTCAGATCATCTGAACTTCCTATGGTAGCCACCTTGATTTCATCCAAAGTGCTGTCCTTAAGATCTGAAATATCAACTGCGACTACTGCCAGATCTTTTGCTGAGCTTCCGCCTACAACAGTCGCCTCCACACTCTCATCATCGCAGAAGGAAACAGTCAGGGTTTTACAATCAGCGATCACATGATAGTTGGTGAGGATCAAAAGCTTGTCATCTGACTGGCTGATGATAATACCTGAGCCTGCGCTCTCGCTCTCGTACTGCTGCACGCCACCAAAGAAATTCTGTACTTCTGTCACAGACAGATTGGTGATGGCAACTACCGACGGCAGTGCATTTTCAGCAATCTGTACAACTTCTGAAGAAGAAGCACTGGTGTCCTGAGACTTGGAAAGTGTAGCGGTACTATCAATCGTTGTATTATCATTTGAAGCGGTAATGCTCTTGGTCCCGGTTAGCTTTTCGATAGCCACTGTGCCGCCTGCAAACGCGGCACTTGCCACTAATCCAAATACCAATGCCAGGCATATGACTTTTACAAGTCTTGGCACCTTTCGCTCTTTCTTGACCTTTTTCGGAGCCTCCTCAACAATATCAATATTGTCATCATCATCCGGTCTGTAATATGTATATCTATCCATAGCAAAAACCTCCTTGCTTTTCGTTTCTACTGTTATTCTAGAAAGCAAATGTGTCTAAAATGTGATAACTCTATGGGGAATCCATGGAGAAATAAATTATCGAAAACAGATAATGGAAATCGGCAGCGGAATCCACCACTGCCGATCCAGGACACACCCGAGCGGATTCGAACCGCTGCTCCTGCCTCCGGAGGGCAGTGCTCTATCCCCTGAGCTACGGGTGCTTAAAAAATACTGCAAAAGGTATATTAACACATTTTTACAAAAAAGAAAAGGAAAGGATGCATAAAGTTAGTCACGCACCCTTCCTTCTACGAATTCTTAATGCGACAGCGTTTTCATTTCTCTGTCATAGTAATAATAATGATCCGCCAGAATTTCATCTGAAGCCACTGCCATGCAATTCACTTCCCGAATCATGGTATTCAATTCACATCCAGGCAGAACATATCTCTCAGGGATAACAAGGATTTCATGAACACTGCTTGGAATGATGTAAAAACTGCTGTCGAAAAAATGAGCGATATCTTCCAGCAGGTGATCATACAAAATAACTGATGCCCCGTAATTCAGTTTCTCATTGGTCACGACAAATATAAAACCACAATCTGTATCATCTAAATCTGCTGCGCCATGCTGTCTCAAATAGTCAGCCATTGGGAAAAATCTTACCGGGCAAGAAACCCGCATATTCTCCTTTGCCTGGCGAAACATTTCTTGGGTCTCCACATTCCAGGGTTCGAACAGATGCTCATCGACAAAAATCAGCCCGTCCTGACCATCGATAGGAACATTAACATAGAAAATAACAGCCAGATCCTTGTAGGGAATATATGGTGCACCCTTGATCTGTTCTTTGTTCTTCTCATAGTTTACAAGCTTAAAGCGCAGATCTTTTTTTATAAGCTCATACTCGTCGAGATGCCTCACATCTCCATAGGCCGGCATAAGAGCAGCGTATCTTTTCATGATATCGTCGACAATGTACTCTATCTCATACCCGTTTTGATATAAATCATAAAAATCATCCAAATAAAAAATTGGCGCGCAGACATACAATGGATCCCTCAGAATCACTCCGTCACGTCTGACTCCGTTGTTCTTGTTCACTGCATAAGTTTCTACAGAAAGCTCCGGTTCCACCCTCTCTCTGATATGCATCTCCACCACCTGCAAAAAATCCGGATAAGTCATAAAACTCCTTTCTTCATACAAGTGGCATCATTTAAATGACCTGGCAGTCTGTCATCGCAGGCCTGCCGGCAGAATCAGTTTATGGTAAAGAAATTATAAAAGAAGCCTTACACATCGTGCAAGGCTTCCGCTTCTTATCTTTTTCTTAAATTGCTTCTTATGCTCTTGAAAGATACTCGCCTGTACGGGTATCCACTTTGATCACTTCTCCCTCATTAACAAAGAGCGGGACCATAACCTGAGCACCTGTCTCAAGGATTGCCGGCTTAGTTGCACCTGTAGCTGTGTTGCCTTTTACGCCTGGTTCAGACTCTGTGATCAGAAGCTCAACGGTAAGCGGTGGCTCAATTGAGAAAACATTACCCTGATATGAAATCAGAGTGACAACTTCATTCTCTTTTACAAACTTCATAGAATCGCCAACCGTCTCAACCGATACAGGAATCTGATCAAAGGTTTCCTCATCCATGTAATAATAAAGCGAACCATCGTTGTAAAGATACTGCATCTTCTTTCTCTCAATAAATGCCTCATCGTATGTCTCTGTCGGACGGAATGTTCTCTCAACAACGCCGCCCTCGATAACATTTTTAAGTTTAGTACGAACAAATGCAGCTCCTTTTCCCGGTTTTACATGTAAAAACTCGAGAACCTGATATACATTTCCCTCAATTTCAAGGGTCATACCATTACGGAACTCGCCTGCGCTCTTCTTTGCCATATGAAATATTCTCCTTTAATTACATTATTGTTGTGATTATTCGTTCACGCTATAATTCGGTGCTTCTTTGGTGATATGAATGTCATGGGGATGACTTTCCTTCAGTGATGCAGCCGAAATCTTAACGAATCTTCCTGTATCCTGCAGCTCTTTAATGTTGTGAGCTCCACAGTAACCCATACCGGAACGGATGCCGCCAAGAAGCTGGAATACAGTATCCTCCACAGATCCCTTGTAGGCAACTCGTCCCTCTACGCCTTCCGGAACAAGTTTCTTCGCGTTAGACTGAAAATAGCGATCCTTGCTTCCGTTTTCCATAGCAGCAATGGAACCCATGCCACGATAAACCTTATATTTTCTTCCCTGGAATAACTCGAAATCTCCAGGTGACTCATCGCAGCCAGCAAACATGCTGCCCATCATGCACACATCAGCGCCGGCAGCTAAAGCCTTGGTCATATCGCCTGAATACTTGATACCGCCATCTGCAATGATCGGAATATCATACTTCTTAGCAGCTTCATAACTGTTCATAACAGCTGTGATCTGCGGCACACCGATGCCTGCTACGATTCGTGTTGTACAGATAGAACCAGGTCCGATACCGATCTTCACAGCATCCACGCCAGCTTTAATAAGCGCCTCTGTTCCTTCGTAAGTAGCCACATTACCTGCGATCACCTGCAGATCCGGGAACTTCTCCTTGATCATACTGACAGTACGGAGAACATTCGCTGAGTGACCGTGTGCAGAATCCATGACAACAACATCAACCTTGGCATTCACAAGCTCCTGTGCTCTCTCCACACAGTTCGCAGTGATTCCAAGTGCTGCTGCACACAGAAGTCTTCCCTGTGAATCCTTGGCAGACAGTGGATACTTGATCTGCTTCTCTATATCTTTGATAGTGATGAGTCCTTTCAGATGATAGTTCTCATCCACGATCGGGAGCTTCTCTTTTCTTGCCTTGGCAAGGATCTTCTTAGCCTCTTCAAGAGTGATTCCTTCAGGAGCGGTGATTAGATCTTTAGCTGTCATACACTCACTGATCTTCTTGGAAAAATCTTCTTCAAACTTGAGATCACGGTTAGTGATGATGCCGACTAACTTGCCGTTGTCAGTGATCGGGACTCCGGAGATACGGAACTTACCCATCAGGTCATCAGCATCCCGAAGTGTATGGTTAGGAGTCAGAGAAAACGGATCTGTGATAACACCATTCTCCGAACGTTTTACCTTGTCAACCTCTTCTGCCTGCTGTTCGATCGTCATATTCTTGTGAATAACTCCGATGCCGCCCTGACGTGCCATGGCAATGGCCATCCGATGTTCTGTTACCGTGTCCATACCGGCACTGATCATTGGAATATTCAACTGAATCTTGTTGGTGAGTCTTGTTGTCAGATCTACCTGATTCGGAATAACTTCAGAGTAGCTCGGAACCAGCAATACGTCATCAAATGTAATGCCTTCACCGATTATTCTTCCCATAATCTCAAACCCTCTCTTTCTTAAAACATGTTATATGCGATAATACCGAAATAAAAATGTTTTGTCAACATACTACCTGCTATTTTACCACAGAAAAAACCCCCTTTTAAAGGGGGTTTTCACAAATCATAAAAATATTTTCTTTCAGGTACTGCAATGATTACATCATACCCATTCCGCCGCCGGCCGGTGCCTGTGGAATGTCTTCCTTGATGATACCTACAGCTGCCTCTGTTGTCAGAAGTGTAGAGGCAACGGATGTCGCATTCTGAAGTGCGCTTCTTGTAACCTTAGCAGGATCAAGAATTCCGCTTTCAACCATGTCAACATATTCCTCAGTCAGTGCATTGAAACCAATGCCCGGCTTAGCTTCAGATACTTTGCTGATGATAACCGATCCCTCAAGACCTGCATTGGCAGCAATATGATAAAGTGGAGCTTCCAATGCCTTCAACACAACATTGGCACCTGTCTTCTCGTCGCCTTCCAGGTTCTGCGCAAGTTTAGAAACGATCTTGGCTGCGTGAATATAAGCAGAACCGCCTCCGGCGATAACACCTTCCTCAACTGCTGCTCTTGTAGCTGCAAGGGCATCTTCCATACGAAGTTTTGCTTCTTTCATCTCAATCTCTGTGGCAGCACCCACACGGATCACTGCAACGCCGCCTGCCAATTTAGCAAGTCTCTCCTGCAGTTTCTCCCGGTCGAAATCGGAAGTTGTCTCCTCAATCTGTCTCTTGATCACATTGACACGAGCCTGGATTGCTTCCTTGTCTCCCATACCGTCAACGATGACTGTACTCTCCTTAGCAACCTTAACAGACTTTGCGCGTCCTAACATATTAAGCGTTGCATCCTTAAGATCAAGGCCAAGCTCCTCAGAGATCACCTGTCCTCCGGTCAAAGTAGCAATATCCTTAAGCATCTCTTTTCTTCTCTCACCATAACCAGGAGCCTTGACAGCAACTACATTGAATGTGCCGCGAAGCTTGTTGACGATCAAAGTGGTAAGGGCCTCACCCTCAACATCTTCTGCCACGATAAGAAGTCTTGCGCCTGCCTGTACGATCTGCTCCAGCAGAGGAAGGATTTCCTGGATATTTGAGATCTTCTTGTCTGTAAGAAGGATGAAAGGATCATCCAATACAGCTTCCATCTTATCCATATCAGTTGCCATATATGCAGAAAGGTAACCTCTGTCAAACTGCATACCTTCTACCAGGTCAAGTTCAGTCTGCATTGTCTTTGACTCTTCAATTGTGATAACACCATCATTTGAAACCTGCTCCATTGCATCTGCTACCATAGCGCCAACTTCCGGATCTCCTGCTGAGATCGATGCAACCTTTGCAATCTGATCTTTGCCATTCACCTTACTTGACATCTTGGCGATCGCCTCAACTGCTGCATCTGTCGCTTTCTGCATACCCTTGCGGAGAATGATCGGATTAGCGCCTGCAGCCAGATTCTTCATGCCTTCATTGACCATGGCCTGCGCCAGTACAGTAGCGGTCGTAGTTCCGTCACCAGCAACGTCGTTCGTCTTAGAAGCGACTTCCTTGATCAGCTGAGCACCCATGTTCTCAAACTTATCTTCAAGCTCGATCTCTTTAGCGATGGTCACACCATCATTGGTGATCAGCGGTGCGCCAAACATCTTATCGATCACTACGTTACGTCCCTTAGGTCCCAATGTAACGCGCACAGTATCTGCCAGCTTGTTAACACCTGTCTCAAGGGCAACTCTGGCATCTGCGCTATACTTAATCTCTTTTGCCATTTTAAAAAGCCTCCTTACATCTATTACTCAACGATAGCAAGAATATCTTCCTGCTTAACGATGATATATTCTTCTTTGTCTTCTTCAACTGTCGTACCTGCATACTTGCCGTAGATGACTGTCTGTCCTACAGATACACACATTTTGATATCATCGGTTCCGGGACCGACAGCGATAACTTCTGCCTGCTGCGGTTTCTCCTTTGCCTGTCCGGGAATGACAATTCCTGATTTTGTTGTCTCTTCCGCTACAACCTGTTTTAAAACAACTCTGTCCGCCAATGGAATTAACTTCATGTTATATCCTCCTTAAAAACTGCTATATATTATTAGCACTCGCAAAGAGAGAGTGCTAAAAATCACTAGATATAAGATAGCACTCTCCCATTTTTTTGTCAACCTTGTTTATTTATTTTTTATAAAAGCCATTCTGGATTCTAAACAGCAGGACTTTGCCGGCCTTGCTCCAGTACCGCTCTTTGATCGTCCCTTTACAGATCACATGCTTTCCTTCATAAGAGATACTGCACCGGTAGATGGCATCCAGAGAAAAATCAACCAGCTCCGACTTGCCGGCAATCAGATACAATGTTTCTAACTCCGGATCGTAACGGATGACTTTCAGATAATGTATTTCTTTGTCAAAATAACCATCTTTGATAATGGATCTTTCCATGGAAAGCTCAGCCGCACATTCCTCGTACATCGTTCGATCCTCCTATAAAAAGCTGTCTCCGCGTTTTGCCTTGATTTCCTCAAGTTCGGCAAAAATGTGATCGTTCAATACTTTGATATAGGTTCCTTTCATACCGGAAGACTTGGACTCGATCACACCTGCACTTTCAAATTTTCTGAGTGCATTGACGATCACGGATCTGGTGATTCCTACCCGGTCTGCCACTTTGCTGGCCACCAAGACACCCTCCATACCATGCAGTTCCTCAAACACGTGGATGATCGCTTCCTGCTCGGAGAATGATAATGTGGAAATGGCTGACTGGACGATCTGTTCCTTGCGGGATTCCTCTGCATTTTCTTCGCTCACGGAGCGAAGCATCTCAAGCCCTACCACGGTTGTTCCGTACTCGCTTAATATAATATCATCTATCTCATACATAGCTCCCCGCTCGCCGTCACATTTGTAAAGGAAAACGGTTCCTAACCGCTCCCCTGCTATTTCGATTGGAGAAATGATGGCCTGATAGGTTTTTGACTGTTCTTCTGAAAATCCCAATGTCTGAAGATTTACATTCTCCTTGGTAGAAAGTACATTAAGGAAGCGCTCATTGAGTTCCGGGTCAATACGTGCGCCCACTTTATTCATGATCAGCTCTTCTAAAAGCGGCACATCATCACACTTGCTCTTTCCAAGCACTTTCCCCTTTTTGCTGACAACCAGGACATTGGACGATAGAACTTCCGTCATAACTTCACAAATATCGTTAAACACAACCTTTGTCGAGTTGTTATTGTGCAGCAATTTATTGATTTTTCTTGTTTTATCCAACAATTGAACGCTCATTTTGCACACCTCCACAGATATTGGTTATGTTATCACACAATTCTCTATGATTCAACGGATTTTTCTTTATTTTCCGAAAATCCACAGGACGGATTGCTGCAAACGATCTTGTTTCCACGTTCCACCATGAATCCGCCGCATTTACTGCACTTTTTTTCCACCGGTTTCTGCCAGCTCATAAAGCCACACTCCGGATTATCTTCACAGCCATAGTATCGTCTTCCCTTTTTTGTGCGGCGGAACACCACATCTTTGCCGCAGAGCGGGCAAGAGACGCCTGCCTTCTCAAGATATGGTTTGGTGTTTCTGCACTCCGGGAATCCCGGGCAAGCCAAAAACTTGCCGTGAGGACCAAACTTAAATACCATGTTACGTCCACACTCTTCACAGATCACATCCGACACTTCATCAGCAATCTTCACATGCTCCAGTTCTTCCTCTGCCACTTTGACAGCACTGGCAAGATCCGGATAAAAATTCTCGATGATGGTCTTCCATTTCACCTTGCCTTCTGCCACGCCATCCAGAAGGCTTTCCATGTTCGCTGTAAAATTCACATCCACGATCACAGGGAAGGATGTAAGCATCATATTATTGACGATTTCTCCAAGCTCAGTGATAAAGATATTTTTCTTCTCTTTTACAATATAGCGGCGGGCCAAGATTGTCGTGATCGTAGGCGCATAGGTACTTGGTCTTCCAATGCCAAGTTCTTCCAATGCTTTTACAAGTGACGCTTCTGTATAGTGAGCCGGCGGCTGGGTAAAATGCTGTTCCGGCAATATTTCTTCTACAGAGAGGATATCACCCTTTTTCAGCTTTCCTAACGTGTAGCTTCTTGCATCCTTCTCATCATCCGCCTCAGAATACACCAGCTTAAATCCATCAAATACGATTTTAGATGCAGCCAACGTAAAGAGATATTCGCCGGCGCTTACTTTCACAGAAATATTCTCATATCTTGCAGATTCCATACGGCTTGCCACAAAACGCTTCCATATCAACTGATACAGACGGAATTGGTCTCTCGTAAGCGAATCTTTGATCATCGCAGGCGTACGGGAAACATCCGTCGGGCGGATTGCCTCATGGGCATCCTGGATATTCTGGGCATCTTTGCGCTTCACAGTTCCTCCCGCGATATAGTTCTCGCCATATGCGCTTCCGATATAATCCCGTACCATGATCTCTGCCTCATCGGATACACGGGTAGAATCAGTACGAAGATATGTAATGATACCGACGGTTCCGCTCCCCTTCACATTGACACCTTCATACAACTGCTGGGCAATGCGCATGGTCTTGGCCGTTGCGAAGTTTAAAGCTTTGGATGCTTCCTGCTGAAGTGTACTGGTAGTAAAGGGTACCGGCGCCTTCTTGGTACGTTCTCCTACTTTCACATCTTCAACCACATAAGGAACGTCTGTAAGGTCTTTAAGAATTGTTTCTAGTTCTTCCTTTGAACGGATCTCAACTTTTTTATCCTTGGTTCCGTAAAAATGTGCTGCATAAGGTTTCTTTTCGCCATCTGCCGCAAGATTGGCTTCAATCGTCCAGTACTCTTCCGGTATAAATGCATCAATTTGTGCTTCTCTGTCAGCAATGATGCGAAGTGCCACAGACTGCACGCGTCCAGCGCTTAAGCCTCTCTTCACCTTCTTCCAGAGAACAGGGCTTATCTCATAACCAACTACGCGGTCTAAGATTCGTCTGGCCTGCTGCGCATCCACCAGATTCATATCAATCTCCCTGGGCTTCTTCAATGATGCCTTCACTGCATTTTTCGTAATCTCATTGAAGCTGATGCGGGCCACTTTCTTCCCTTCCATATTGAGAGCTTTGGAAAGATGCCATGAAATTGCTTCTCCCTCTCTATCAGGGTCAGTTGCGAGGAAAATCTTATCTGCCTTTTTCACTTCCTTTCGAAGTGATGCAAGAAGTTCTCCTTTTCCCCGGATGGTAATATATTTCGGTTCATAATCGTGCTCCACGTCAATGCCAAGCTGACTCTTCGGAAGATCTCTTACATGACCCATCGAAGCCATGACCGTATAATTACTTCCCAAAAATTTTTTGATCGTCTTCACCTTGGCAGGCGACTCTACGATTACCAGATTGTGTGCCATATTTGCCTCCATTGTCTCGAAGGACTGTTACATATTCTTTGAATAGTCAGGCCATCACCTTTTTATAATGTAATGATTCTTCGAGATTTCTTCTGCCATTCCAAGAATCTGCAGCGTGACAAGCGCGTCAAGAAGATCGCTTGGGGAAAGCCCCGTCTCACTTATCAGCTGCTCCAGATTTTTGGGGAACAGACCGAGACAACTATACACCATATCATTTTTACTTTCAAGATTTTTTTCTGAAGTACTCGATCCTCTTCCTTTCTTTGATTCATCAAAATCCGGCTGTTTTTCTCCGGATAAAACAGCCGGATACATGTTCCTTATATCAAGCAGCAGTTCTTTTGGAGAAATGAGGATCCCTGCCCCCTGGCGGATCAGTTGATGGCACCCGGCGCTTAAGGGATTGTCAAAAGGCCCCGGCAGCGCATACACATCTTTTCCCTGTTCCATGGCTGCATCTACGGTGATCAGCGACCCGGATTTTTCTCTGGCTTCCATCACAAGCAGAATATCGCTAAGACCGGAAATGATCCGATTGCGTCTGGGAAAGTTATAGGCCACCGGTTCAGTCCCCGGCAGCACCTCCGAGATCAATCCCCCCTGTTCCTGCAGCTGCATGAACAGTTCAATATGCTCCCTTGGATAGCAGATGTCCACCCCACACCCAAGAACGCCATAACTTCTGCCGCCTGCATTCAAACAGGCTCGCTGGCTGATGCCATCAATACCCCTTGCCATTCCACTGACCACGGAAATACCGGCTTTTGCCAACTCTGCTGCAAATATTTTTGCCGCCTCTCTCCCGTAGGCGGAGCAAGATCTGGCACCTACGATGGAGACCAGCACTTCTCCGGGGGCCGGCAGTTCACCCCTTACGAACAAAGCATAAGGCGGATCGTCAATATTTTTTAACTTGAAGGGATAGGATGGATCGTGGTACGTCACCAGGCGGATCCCTCTGCGGCATATATCCCGGTATTCTTCTTCCGTGCTTTTCTCTATGGAAAAAGAGAGAATCGTATCCACATCCTTTGGCTTTAAAAATGGTAAGTCACGAAGTTCTTCTTTTTTTGCGGCAAATGCTTTTTTTGCAGATCCAAATGTGTCGATCAATGCGATTTTCTTTCTGTCCGTCAGTGGTTTTGTCGCTGCCATCTGGTACAGATAGGAGTCATCCCCAGTATTTTTTGTCAATGGTCCGATAACCGATCGCCTCCTTCAAATGCAAACTGTCTATTTCCGCACTTCCCGAAAGATCGGCAATGGTGCGGGCTACTTTCAGCACTTTATGATAGGTGCGGGCTGTCAGATGAAGATTTACATATGCTTGCTCCATCAGCATCCTTTCTTTCCCGGAAAGAGGACAAAAGGTTTCGATTTCTTTGACACCCATCATGGCGTTGGTACAATAAGGGTACGCAAGAAATCTCTCTTCCTGTTTCTTTCTTGCAAGCTCCACTCTCTCCCGGATCATTGCAGATGACTCCTCGTTTTTCTCCGCACTAGCGCTCACCTCTGAAAATGTCACCCGGGACGCCTCTGTACAAATATCGATACGGTCCAAAAAAGGCTGGCTTATCTTTCCCAGATATTGCTGGATCTGATGGGGTGTACAGCGGCATAGTTTTTGATCCGGGAAATTGCCGCAGGGGCAAGGATTCATGGCTGCCACCAGCATAAAGTTAGCCGGAAATTCAAAATTCTGGCTGCCCCTTGCAAGCCGGATCACATGTTCCTCCAAAGGCTGACGCAAGACCTCAAGGACCGGTCTCTTAAATTCTGCCAGTTCATCCAGAAACAGGACTCCATGATGAGCCAGCGAGATTTCCCCAGGCTTTGGCACTGCTCCACCACCGATCATGGCCGCTTTTGTCACTGTGTGATGCACCATGCGAAAGGGGCGATTTACGCTTAAGGGATGCTCTTTGTCGATCAGGCCCATGACCGATTGAATTTTCGTGAGCTCATAACCTTCTTCCTTGGTAAGGGCAGGCAGAATCGTGGGAATACGGCTTGCGATCATGGTTTTCCCGCTTCCGGGAGGACCCACAAGCAACAGATTGTGGCCGCCGGAAACAGCCACCTCACAGGCTCTCTTCAGGCCTTCTTGCCCATGGATGTCAGAAAAATCCGCTGTTTTTTCTAAAAGTTCTGCCACATAGGGCACTTGCTCTTTCTTACCCTGTTCATTTTCACGCAAGATCCATGCCTTTTTATCCTTCGCAAATTCACAGGCTTCTAAAATAGAAGAAACTCCGATGATCTCAATGCCTTCTACAAGCCTTCCTTCCGGACTGTTTCCCTTGGGCAAGATCACGGTTTTTATTCCCTGCTCTTTTGCAAATGCCACAATGGGAAATACCCCATTTATCTCCTTCACGGTTCCGTCAAGTCCAAGTTCCCCAAGGACAAAGGTACCCGCAAAGGCACCTAGGGGTAAGATGGACAACGCCTGCAGGACTCCCAAGGCAATAGCCAGGTCAAACAAGGTTCCTCTTTTCTTTACATTTCCCGGTGACAGATTCACTACGATCTTTTTCGGCGGCAGAGAAAATTCCGCATTTTTTAAGGCAGTCCTGACCCGCTCTGACGCCTCCTTTACCTCCGAAGACAACTGACCCACCATGGAAAACATCGGGAGCCCGTTGCTTACATCAACCTCCACAATGACAGGGACCGGGAGCAGGCCCTGCAGCGTGGCAGTCTTCACTTCACCAAATGCCATTACATTCCTCCTTTCATAAACGTGTACATTTTCATGTGTACGTTTTCAAAACATTTATAAGATAAAATAAGCACCGGCAGCCTAAAAATCTGTCGGTGCTTATGGCGAAGTATATCATTGTCATTTTTCTTTGGAAAGCTCCAAATTGGAGCTTTATTTATCTTCCCGTCTCAGTATATCATAGAGGTTTGGAGTGCCTCCTTTAAGTTCTACATAAAGGACCTGTTTCGGATGGGGTGCACTCTCCTGCTCATTCCCATCTTCTGTCAGGATCCTGGCCACAGTGACCACCCGGTTAGTGCCATCCGGCTGCATGATCTCAATTCGCTCACCCACGGAAAACTTATTCCTCTGCTCGATGCGGGCCAGCCCGTCTTTTACTTCTCCCACAATACCCAGGTACGTATATTCTTTCACATAGGTATTGCTATCATAAATCTGACTTTCTGCACCCGGCTTCCCAAAATAAAATCCGGTGGTGAACTGACGATATGTACAATCTTTTATCTGGTCTAAATACCATGGCATGTTTTTTTCATACAGAGCCGGGTCCTCAAAGTAGTCATCAATGGCCTTTCGGTATGTTCTGGCCACCGTTGCCACATAGAGGGCTGTTTTCATACGTCCTTCAATCTTGAAGCTGTCGATTCCCGCCTCGATCATCTCCGGAATATGCTCGATCATGCAAAGATCCTTGGAATTGAAAATGTAAGTGCCCCGCTCATTTTCATAGACAGGTAAATACTCGCCGGGCCTTGATTCTTCCACCACGGCATATTTCCAGCGGCAAGGATGCGTGCACGCGCCTTGATTAGCATCGCGGCCTGTGAAATAGTTGCTCAAAAGACATCTGCCGGAATAGGAAATGCACATAGCGCCGTGAATAAAGCTCTCCACTTCCATCTCCTTTGGAATATGATCTCTTATCTTGCGGATTTCTTTCAGTGAAAGCTCTCTTGCCGTCACCACACGCTTGGCTCCAAGCTGCCACCAGAATTGAAACGTACCGTAGTTGGTATTATTTGCCTGGGTGCTGATATGCCGTTCAATATCCGGACAGATTTCCTTTGCCATCATAAAAATAGCCGGATCTGCAATGATCAGCGCATCCGGTCCCATCTCCTTAAGCTCATAGAGATAGTCCCTGACGCCTTCAAGATCATCATTATGGGCTAAGATATTGACTGTCACATGCACGCGCACGCCGTGCGCATGGGCAAAATCAATACCGGCCTTCATATCTTCCTTTGAAAAATTCTTAGCTTTTGCCCGAAGTCCAAAAGCTTCACCGCCGATATAGACCGCATCAGCACCGAATACAACCGCTGTTTTTAACACTTCCAGGCTGCTGGCCGGTATCAGAAGTTCCGGTTTCTTATGCATGTTTCTACACCTCTTTTCGATAACTGATGGAAATTCCGTCTCCTAATGGTACAATGGATGTTTCCAGATGATCGTTATGTTTGATCTCATACAGATAATCCCTCATGCGGGCATGGATCGTACGGTTGCGCCGTTCCACGGCAAATCTGGAGCTTGTGATGTCTCCCTCCTGCAGCACATTGTCTGTGATCAATACACCCCCGGCAGGAAGTAATCGCAAAATCTCCGGCAGGTAATGGATATACTGCCCTTTAGCCGCATCCATAAAAATAAAATCATAGGGTCCATCCAGGGTCTTTAATACATCCATAGCGTCCCCTTCAATGAGGGTGATTTTATCTTCCTTCCCTGCCCGTTTGAAATTCTCCCGGGCAATAGGAATCCGTTTCTCATAATTTTCTATGGTCGTGATATGACCATCCCCCGGCATATATTCGCTCATCAAGATAGCGGAAAAGCCAACCGCACATCCCACTTCCAGGATACGCTTTGGCTTTTGGATCATAAGGAAAACCTTTAAGAAACTCTGCATCTCCTTACGGATGATAGGTACAAATGTATCAAGTGCTTCTTTCTCTATGGTCTCTAAGATAGCTGAATTACCGCTTTCTAAAGAATGTATGTAGGTCACGATGTTTTCATCTACGATCATAAAACACCTCTTAAACATCCATGATGATCGGCAGGATCATCGGACGGCGTTTGGTCTTTCTCCAGATATATTCATTCAAAGTGTCTCGGATCACCAGCTTGATCCTGCTCCAATCGGCATTTCGCTGATACATAAGGCAATCTTCCACAGCCTCTGCGATCAGCTCTCTGGCTTCCTCCATCATGTCCTCCGATTCCCGGACATAGACAAATCCACGGGATACAATATCCGGTCCTGCAAGGACCTGGTTGCTGCCCTTCTCCAGTGTAAGGACCACGATCATGATACCATCTTCAGCCAGATGCTGTCTGTCACGAAGCACGATATTCCCCACGTCGCCAACGCCAAGGCCATCCACCAGGATTTCCCCAGTCTGCACCTTACCCACCACGCCGGCAGACGCTTCGTTTAACTCCAGCACATCTCCGGAAGAGAGAAGAAATACATTCTCTTTCGGGATTCCCAAGGTTTTAGCCAGGTTGGCATTGGCCAGTCTGTGACGGTACTCGCCGTGCACCGGTATGGCATACGTAGGCTTTACCAGCGAATAGATCAGTTTCAATTCTTCCTGGCAGGCATGTCCTGATACATGGGCATCGGAAAAGATCACCTTTGCTCCCTTTGCGGAAAGCTCATTGATCACCTTGGACACGGACTTCTCATTTCCCGGAATCGGGTTGGATGAAAAGATGACTGTATCTCCCGGCATGATGGTCACTTTCCTGTGAATATCCGCTGCCATGCGGGAAAGTGCTGCCATAGACTCACCCTGGCTTCCGGTACAGATAAGCACTGTCTTTTCCGGTGGGAAATTCTTAAGCTCGTCTATACCTGCAAGGGTATTATCCGGCACATGAAGATAGCCTAATTCCTGGGCAACCGAGATGATATTGACCATACTCCTGCCTTCCACTACCACTTTTCTGTCATATTTGCATGCAGAATTGATGATCTGCTGCACCCGGTCCACATTGGACGCAAACGTGGCAATGATGATACGGGTATCCGTATGTTCCGAAAAAATATGATCAAAGGTAGCTCCTACCGTTTTCTCTGATTGGGTAAAGCCGCTTCTCTCTGCATTGGTGGAGTCACTCATCAGCGCCAGCACTCCCTTTTTACCGATCTCTGCAAACCGCTGAAGATCGATGGCATCCCCAAAGACTGGTGTATAGTCCACCTTGAAATCTCCGGTATGCACCACAGTTCCTGCCGGAGAGTAAATGGCAAGAGCCGCTGCATCCTGAATACTGTGATTGGTCTTGATAAATTCAATACGAAACTGTCCTAAATTGATGGATTGACCGTATTTGACCACCTTTCGCCTGGTAGTCTTCATCAGATCATTTTCCGTAAGCTTTTTCTCAATGATACCCATCGTAAGCTTCGTGGCATAGATAGGCACATTAATATCCCGAAGCACATAACATAAAGCACCGATATGATCCTCATGTCCGTGCGTGATGATAAATCCCTTCACCCGGTCCGCATTTTCCTTCAGATACGTAACGTCCGGGATCACAAGATCGATTCCTAACATATCATCTTCCGGGAAGGCCAGACCGCAATCCACAACAATAATACTGTCTTCATATTCGAAGGCAGTAATATTCATGCCGATCTTCTCCAGGCCGCCCAGAGGAATGATACGCAAGTTTCCATTATTCAATTGATTCAAACTTTACACCTCCTGCTTCTTGCAATCAGCGCACTGTCCAAAGAATTTCAATTCATGATCTATCACATGGAAGCCTGTTTCTTCCTCTATCCGAAGTTCCAGCTCGTCTAACAAATCATCTTTAAAAGGCAGGACCTTTCCACATGTTCTGCAGATCAAATGGTGGTGATGGTGCTTTCCCTCGCCCTCGAGGACATCTCCGATCTCATAACGTACGCATCCATCGTCCAGATTGATCCGATCGATCAATTGCATTTCCAGTAACAGCTGCACTGTCCGGTAGATGGTCGCAAGACCGATCTCCGGGTAATCTTCCTTTACTTGATCATAGATATCTTCAGCCGTCATATGCTGATCTTTATGGTGCGCAAGAACCTCAAGAACAAGCAGCCTCTGATTGGTCACTTTCAGTCCTTTTTCTTTTAACATCTGTTTAAATTGTTCCTGACTAACTGCCATCTCTATCTACTCTCTTTCAATATCTACATCTTCTAAAAGTTCTTCAAAAACTTTTGCTACCGCTTCTAATTCCGCATCATCCTCAATGAGATCAAGGACGATATCCGTATCTTCAGGATCCGAGGCGCTTGAAAACACATAAGCCTCGTCTTCCTCATCGGCAAAGAGATAATACATCTTTCCGTTGAGCTGTGTCTGCTCGACAAAATAAACTTCAATCTCAGTGCCTTCTGTATCTCTGATTACAACCTTCTGCTCTTCGTTCATGCTCTTCTCCTATAAAGAATCCAAATATCCCTGCAATATAAATACAGCCGCAATCTGATCTACATACTTCTTGCGGTCTTCTCTTCTCACGTTTGATTCGATCAGTGTCCGCTCGGCAGCCACCGTTGTCAGACGCTCGTCCCAGAGGATCACCTCCAGGCCTGTCCTTCTCTTTAACATCTCGCCAAAAGCCATGGCTGCTTCCGCCCGTTCCCCAAGATCATTATTCATATGCTTAGGGAGACCAAGGACGATCTTCTCCACCTGATATTCCCCGATCAGACTCTCGATCCTGGCGCAAGTCTTTCTAAGCTTATTCTCTTCTTTACGGGTGATCGTCTCTATACTTTGCGCCGTGATCCCCAGTGGATCACAGATGGCAACTCCAACTGTCTTGGTACCGTAGTCCAGTCCCATGATACGCATAAAGGGCCCTCCTACCAGTTGTTATGCTCAATATAAGTCTTCAGCATCTCTTCCACAAGCTCATCCCGCTCCATCTTCATGATCAGGCTTCTGGCGCCATTATAGCTTGTAATATATGTCGGATCACCGGACATGATATATCCTACGATCTGATTGACCGGATTGTACCCCTTCATCTCCAATGCCTTGTACACCAATTCCAGAATATCCTTTGCCTGAATCTTTGGTGCTGTCTCTACCTGGAAAAATTGTGTGTTGCTTAACTCTTTCATGTTGTCTCTCCCTCGTAATAAATTACTTCTTAATTCTATCGTATCAGCCCTGAAAAATCAACGTACTATTTGCAAATGATTTTCAATTAGCACATCTTTCACCTGTCCGGACAAGTCTTTCTCCGTTGCCAGTCCCAGTTTCACATAGGTCTTGGTATGACCTACCTGGTAAGTCTCCCCGTCAATCTGTATCGCCTCTTCCATCAGTACTTCCTGGGTGGTGCCTATGAGTTTTTCTTCATAAGCCATCTGCTTTTTCTTGCTCAGCTCAATCAGCTTAGAGCTGCGCCTGGTTTTTTCCTGTTCGTCCACCTGATCTTCCATTGTGGCCGCCTTGGTCCCTTCCCTCTTAGAGTATTTAAAAATGTGGGTCTCGTAAAAATCAATGGAATCGATAAATGCATAGGATTCTTCAAACTCTTCTTTTGTCTCTCCCGGAAATCCCACGATCACATCGGTTGTAAGGGCCGGGTCATCAAAATAGCACCGCAAAAGATCACATTTTTCACGGTACTCTTTGGCACTGTAGCGTCGGTTCATCCGCTTTAGCGTAGCATCGCAGCCGCTTTGCAGGGCCAGATGAAAATGAGGACATATCTTAGGAAGGGAAGCGAGGGTACCCGCGAATTCCTCAGTTACGATCCTTGGTTCCAGCGATCCAAGCCGGATCCGTTCAATCCCCTCCACTTCGTGCACTTTTACGATCAGATGCAAGAGCGTCTCATCTATGTCCACACCATAGGAACTTAAATGAATGCCTGTCAGGACCACTTCCTTATAGCCGCCTGAGGCTAAGGCTTTCACTTCTTTGATCACGTCCTCGGGCTTTCGGCTTCTGACACGTCCCCTGGCAAAGGGAATAATGCAGTAACTGCAAAACTGATTGCAGCCATCCTGCACTTTTATGTAGGCCCTGGTATGTTCAGCAGTCTTTGTGAGGGTCAGCGCTTCATACTCATTCGTATGATTGATGTCGATAAGCTCCATATCCTTTTTCTCACCGGAATACTCCTTCAGGATCTCAACAATATCCTTTTTCCTGTTATTGCCGACCACGATATCAATGCAGGGGTCTGCTTCTTCCCCCTTCGCCTGCACATAGCACCCGCATCCCACCACAATGGCATCCGGGTTCATCTTCTTAGCCTTATGCAGCATCTGTCTGGACTTCCGATCGGCCATATTGGTCACCGTACAAGTGTTGATGATATAAATATCAGCCCCTTCCTTAAAGGGCACGATCTCATATCCGGCAGCAGATAACATTTCCTGCATAGCCTCTGTCTCATATGCATTTACTTTACACCCCAGATTGTGGAGGGCGACTTTTTTCATATAACGGTTTCCTTTCAAAAGCAGATCTTTCGCTTTTATTTTCCCGGAATGATTTTCCATTTGTTTCTTGACATTTCCTATGCTCATTCCTACAATTTACATAGATAAACACACAGGAGGGGCAGCTATGAAAACCATTCAGATTCGTTTGAATTCCATCGAAGACGTCAATAATTTCAATCACATTGTAGAGAATTTTCCATATGATTTTGATCTTTTAAGCGGACGGTATGTTGTCGATGCCAAGTCCATCATGGGAATCTTCAGCTTAGACTTAAAAGAGCCGATCAACTTAAACATCTACGCAAGTGATGCAAACTTAGATGAAGTTTTAAAGGCCTTAAAACCGTTCACCATCTAAATATCAATCCGGTAGTGAAGTGGGCCAAAGCGTAGCTTTTGGCTCACTTCTTTGCGCAGATTCTATGGTTTTACCTCTATCACTTCTACCGTTTCAATGGCTGTCTTTACAAGGTCATCTATCTTCTCTGCCAGATTCAGTTCCGACTTCTCAATATATTCCACATTCGGTTTTGTCACCGGATGCTTAGCCACGAAAATCGTGCAGCAGTCTTCATAAGGCTGGATGGATGTCTCGTATGTATCGATTTTCTCCGAGATTTCCACAATATCCTGCTTGTCAAAACCGATAAGGGGACGGTATACCGGCATTGTGCAAACTGCATTGGTAGCAGCTAAAGACTGCATAGTCTGGGAAGCTACCTGTCCGATACTCTCGCCTGTGATGAGACCCAAGCAGCCGCTTTCCTTTGCAAAATGCTCTGCGATCCGCATCATATAACGCCGCATGATGATCGTCAGCTCTTCATGAGGACACTTTTCATAAATATACAGCTGGATATCTGTAAAATTCACCACATGTAACTTGATAGGACCTGCGTAACGGGAAACAATCTGCGCCAGATCTACCACTTTCTGTTTTGCACGCTCAGAAGTATATGGGGGTGCGTGGAAATAAGTAGCTTCAATGGACACCCCACGTTTGGCAATCATATAACCTGCCACCGGGCTGTCGATGCCGCCGGAGAGCAAAAGCATAGCCGAGCCGTTGGTTCCAACGGGCATGCCACCGGCCCCCGGTATGATCTTCGAATAGGTATAGATGGCATCCTGACGCACTTCCACGATCAGCTTCACATCCGGCTTGTGGACATCCACTTTGATTCCCGGAAAAGCGTAAAGAATAGCCTCGCCCAGATCACAGTTGATCTCCATGGAGGTCTTCGGATACGTCTTCTTAGCCCGGCGGGATTCCACTTTAAAGGTAAGATTCTTGTCCGGATACATTTCATCCATATAAGCCACTACATCTTTTTTTAGGTCTTCAAATCCCGTATCCTGCATCCGCACCACCGGGCAGATGCCGACGATTCCGAATACCCGCTGCAGATGCTCGATCAGTTCATCATAATCATACTCGCCATCGCAGTCTACAAAGATCCTGGCCTGTCTTTTATATACATCAAAATTGCCTTCCACATCCCGGATCGCTTCACGGATCCTTCGAACCAACGCATCCTCAAACAGATACCTGTTCTTTCCCTTGATGCCGATCTCTCCGTATTTTAATAAAAATGTCTGAAATGTCATCTTTTTCCTCTTTCCTGTCAATCAAATACCACTTCTGCGTTTTATTAGTGTCTTGTATATCTTCTAAGCTGCGGGATCAATTCACCAAGGCATAGAAGCGTGTAATCTATTTCTTCCTTCGTTGTAAACTCCGACATGCTGAAACGAAGGGTGGAGTCTAAGTATTTCTGTTCAGTCCCAATAGCCTTTAAAACGCCGCTGATCTGCGGATGATTGGAGGCACATGCAGACCCGCTGGATACGTAGATTCCTTTGTCTTCCAGCGCATGGAGCAGCACTTCACTTTTAATCCCTTCAAATCCTACGCTGACAATATGGGGCGCACTGATATCATCGAATCTTCCATGGACTTTGGTTCCCTCGATCTTTGTCACCTCTGAAATGAAATAGGTTTTAAGAGAACGCATCTTTTCGGTCTTTTCGGTGAAACTTTCGTAAATCATCTTCGCCGCCAGTCCCATACCGGCGATACCCGGCACATTTTCCGTTCCGGAGCGGACATTCTTCTGCTGCTCTCCTCCGAAGAGAATCGGTTTTATCTTTACATGCTCATCCACATAAAGGAGACCGTTTCCTTTCGGTCCATGGATCTTGTGGCTGCTAACCGAAAGCATATCGATGCCTTCTTTTTTGGGATGGATCTTAAATTTGCCAAATCCCTGTACCGCATCCACATGGAACAGAATATCTTTATTGAAGGCCTTCACCATATCAGACGCTTCCTTTACAGGTTCCAGCGATCCGATCTCATTATTCACATACATGATAGAAACCAGGATCGTCTCATCACATAATGCTTCTTTTAATGCATCCAGGCGTACCCTTCCTTCTTCATCCACCGGCAGAAATGTAACGCGGTACCCAAGTTCCTCCAAATGCTGCATGGTATTTAAGATAGCCGGGTGCTCGATGCATGTAGTGATCAGGTGATTTCCCCGTCTCTTATTGGCATCCGCGGCGCCCATAAGCGCCAGGTTATCGCTTTCCGTTCCGCCGGAAGTAAAGAAAAGCTCTTTTTCCTGAACCTTTAAAAGCCTGGCAAAGATTTTCTTCGCCTCCTTGATATACAATTCACCGTCCATCCCCTTTTTGTGCATTGAAGATGGATTGCCATAGTCCTCACACATGACCTTCGCCACAAGCTGCCCTACTTCATCGTAAGCTTTAGTTGTGGCAGAGTTGTCCAAATATACTTCCATAATCATCCTACTTTTCTAATTGAAACATTAAAGCTGCAAGCACTGTAAATCCGGCTGTCTCTGTCCTGAGGATCCGCCTGCCCAGTGTAATGATCTTGCCGCCGATTGCCTTTGCCATCTCCACTTCTTCTGTGTCAAAGCCACCTTCCGGGCCGATAAAAATCCCGATCGACTGCCCCGGTTTTACAGATGCAAATATCTCTTTGGTAGTCTCCATGCCTCCCGCCAGCTCATAGGGTACCAGCACCAAATCCATATCCTTTGCTCTTATCAGGGCATCCTTGTAGCTTGTGACAGGAGATACTTTCGGAATAATCCCGCGGCCTGCCTGCTTAGCAGCTGCCAGAGCGATCCCGTTCCACCGTTCCACCTTCTTTTTTGCCTTCTTCTCATCCAGCTTCACAATACTTCTCTTCATGATGACCGGGATGATCTCATGCACCCCAAGCTCCACGCATTTCTGGGAGATCAGCTCCATCTTATCCTGTTTAGGCAAGCCCTGAAAAAGATAGATCTTAGCCGGAAGTTCCGTGTCAAGAGGAAGGGTTTCATCAATCTGACAAAAAACAGAGTCCTCTGCAAATTCTGCCACATGGCAAATGTACTTCACATTGTTGCCGTCGCTTATGGCAAGTTCCTCACCTATCCGCATGCGCAGGACATTTTTAATATGGTTGACGTCACTGCCCTCAATATAAATCTTGTCATCTTCCACCTGGGAAGGAGTTACAAAAAAATGCTGCATCTCTACTCCGGTTTCTTAGCGACTACTGACACCCAGTCACCCTGATGATTGACTTCTAATACTTCAAGCCCTGATAAAGTGCAGGCCTTCGTCACTACTTCTTCTTTCTCTTTTATGATACCGCTGGTGATATAGACAGCGCCTGGTTTCATCTGATGGATCACCACCGGCGTCAGCACCTCAAGGACATCCGCCAGAATATTGGCTGCCACAATATCATATTTCTCATAGCCCACCGTATCCTGTACTTCTTTATTGTCAATGATATTGCCGATCATCACCTGATAACGGCTCTTATCAATAGCATTCACCTGCATATTGTCATGGGTGGCATCGATGGCGCAAGGATCCAAGTCTGTCCCCAGGGAGTGAGCCGCGCCAAACTTTAGGGCAAGCATGCCCAAAATACCGCTTCCGCATCCTACGTCCAGGACCTCATCGCCTTCGCGTACATATTTTTTCAGCGCACGGATGCACAGCTGTGTGGTCTCATGGGAACCGGTGCCAAAGGCAGTACCCGGATCAATGTGGATCACCATCTTGTCAGAATCCTTAGCCTCCACCTGCTCCCAGGACGGGATCACCAGAATGTCATCAATATAAAACTGGTGAAAATATTGTTTCCAGTTGTTCACCCAGTCCACATCCTCTGTCATTGACTGTTCGATGGTACACTCGCCCACATCCAGGAAGGAGCGCATCTCCTCTAACTCCTTACGCACCTGATAGAGGATGCCTGAAACATCTGTGTCCTCATCCAGATAGAATGTCAGATATGCCTTTCCGTCATTCTCTTTTATATCCGGCAGGATATCTACAAACATCTGCGCCTTATCCGAATCCGTGAGAGGAACAAGGTCCTCGATCTGCACACCTTCGATTCCCAGATCTGCCAACATACTGCTGACAATATCTTCTGCCTCTGTGGTTGTCGTCAACCGGAATTGATTCCATTTCATAATATTTGCCCTTCTTTTTTAGCTTTACGCGTACCGTTTATTGTAGCATTTTACATGGGAAATGTAAACAAAGTGCCACCGTCTGTCTTTATCTCTTCAAGCTCTTTTTTGATATCTGCCGCCGCAGAGTTTAACAGAAGAGATTTGTTGTGTTTGAAATAGTAGGCATTGTCATTCTCTTTTAAATACTGGACACTATAGAAATTGGTATTAAGCTCAGTCACAAAGCTAACCATCTCCTGACTTTCTGAAAATGCCTGCTCCATAAACATAAAAGCATGGTCCAGTCTCTCACCTGTCTCAATGGCGATCCGCTCCAATGCATCGGCTTCTTTTGAGAACCCCTCTCTCACCATCTCAACAGCATCTTTTGACAGCATATGATCCAGCATGGCAGTTTTTAAATATCCGTCCAAAGTAGTTAAGACCTTCTGATAAATCTGATTTTCCTCTCTGGTCAGCTGCTCTTTCTTTCGAAGGTCAGCATAGGTTTCCTTCGCAAGCTCCACCACTGCTTTTAAGTCGCCACTTGTCATATATGGTTTTAAATACTGGTAAAGTGTGGTGATATAACGGTCTTTATAAACATACGATTTGAAAGATTCATTTAATTTGGAAATGAGCATGCCCACCACACTTAAGCGCTCATCAAAAGAGGCATAGGAAAGACGGTCAAGTGTGGCTTTGCTAAAACGCCCCTCCAGTATGTCTGTCAGCGCATAATCTTTCTCATATTTGCGGTACAGTTCCAGATAATTGGCAAAATCCTTGGCAATCTTTGCATGCTGGATATACTGAGCCACCACTTCTCTGTCAACCTGTTTTCCAAGGTCTTCATACGTGCATATTAACTGTGAAAGGTCCTCCCAGCCTCTGGCTGTCGCAAACGCCAGACCATCCACCGTATTTTCCATCACATAAAAATAGTCTTTTTTTATCTCTAAGTAGGAAAGAATCGCCGGATGCATCCCCACTTCATATGCGTATGAACGCCACACTTCATAATTTTCTTCTACATCAATGCGTTTGACGCGGTCCAAAGTGACAATATCAAAGTCCCGGACCGATTTGTTATACTCCGGCGGATTGCCGGCAGCCACGATGGTCCACCCTTCGGGGACCTTCTGATTGCCGAAAGTCTTACACTGCAGAAACTGCAGCATAGTCGGCGCCAAAGTCTCTGAGACACAGTTGATCTCATCGATGAAAAGGATGCCTTCCTTTACGCCTGTCTGCTCCATTTTTTCGTAGACAGAAGCAATGATCTCACTCATGGTATATTCCGTGACCGAGTACATGCGGCCGCCGTACTCTTTTTTCTCAATAAATGGAAGGCCCACTGCCGACTGCCTGGTGTGATGCGTGATGGTGTAGGAAACCAGCCCTACTTTACACTCTTTGGCCACCTGCTCCATGATCTGAGTCTTGCCGATTCCCGGAGGTCCCATAAGAAGGATGGGGCGCTGTCTGATGGCAGGTATCTTATACTCTCCCATTTCATCTTTTGCCAGGTAGGCTTCAATGGAATCTGTGATCTCCTGTTTTGCCCGCTTGATATTCATGTATCTACCTCCTTAAAAATCATCGATGTCGATCACAAGCTTCATGGCCCAGGCAGGGACATTTACTTCTTCGTAATCTTCCTTCAAAAATATAAAAGCCGTCTCGTATGGGGGCCGTTTCTTTGGAAAAATGCCCTGTCCGTCCGTAAAATACAAAAGGCCTTTTAAATTGCCAAAGGCATGGGCCGCCAGCAACTGATCAACATAAGAAAAGGCCGGGCGGAAATCCGTGCCTCCTTCACCCACAAGGTCCAAATGTTCCATGTAATCATTCAGCTCCTCTTTCGTGGTGATCTTCCTATCCGTCTCCACCTTGTCGTCGCACTGGATGATATGGATATTTACTTTCCGAAAGAAGCTGTTTGTCTCAGAGAGCACTGCATACGTCTGCTCCAAAAATTTTCGCACAGCCCTCCCGGATGTAGAGAGGGATGTGTCAATGACGATGACAAAGTCCTCAATCTTTATCTCCTCCGTAAACTCCTGGGGTTCGATAAGGGGCATATTGCCATAATAGGATAAGCCATAGGTGTAGAACACATAGTCAAATGTCTCCGGATCCACTTTCACTTCTTCCCTTAAGACTGCAAATTTCCGTAAAAACGTGCGATAATCGATCACTTCCCGGTTTTTCACTCTCAAAGAATCCACAAGATGCCCCGCCGATTGGGCTTCCTCCTTGGAAAATGTCTCCAGATCTGTCTGGCTTTTTTCCCGGATTTCTTTCCAGTAGTCTTCCATCTGCATTTGACTTTCTTTATCGTTGGGATCCGGCCAGTATCCATGGGAATCCAGCCTGAATTCCTGTGATAATTTTAAAAGTTCCTGCTCATTCAGCTTCATGGCATGCAGCTCTCTATAGACACGAAGTGGCGTCAGGGTGTGAATTTTTTTACCAAGTGTCTCATAGACTTGCTTTCGAAGCCAGGACGGCGCCCGTTTAACAGAAGGAAAGCGCATGGAATCGATCATCGATTCCGTCACAATATCACAGGAGAGGTCATACATTTTTTCAGAAAGTCCCGCCGGCCTTATCATATGGCAGAACAGACCGTGCAAAACCGTATGCAGATACAAACGGTTTAAAAGCACCCTGTCTTTCTCAAACAATTGTCCCACAACCAAAGGATTAAAATAGAGATTTTTCCCGTCTGTTCCAATACTTACACACGCCCCGTCCATGACAAATGCATAAGAGGACAAAGCCACATCAAAAAAACGCATCTTAAGATACAGGTCATTTCTCGCTATGACAAGGATTTTCTTTCCTATTTGTTCCAGTTGTTCATTTATATCCATTCTTCTCTTCTTTCCTCACAGAGAGAATTTCTTTTTCTTTTTGGGAAAAAGCTTGAAACGTTCATCCATAAAGAAACTTAAAAGCTCCGTCTTTTTAGCCTCCTGAGCAAGATCTGCTCCATACAGCAATAATTCTTCTGTTAAAAGCCCTTCTTTTGACAAAAACAAAAAAGTTTCTATATCTTCCTTATCTACAAAGAAAGGAAAAGCAGCTTTTAGATTTTTCTTTACGCAGGCGAGATATGCTTCCCTGGCGGCAGACCCAAGTTCTTTGGGATAGCGAAGTCTCAGAAGTGATAACCGCACAGTATCGGCCTCCTCTTCCTCAGCCATGGCAAATGGTAAGAGAGCGTCATATTTTTTGTAATCTAAGGCCCTGTCTGTGAAGCACTGCCTGTAATAACCGCCGCTTCCATGGTGACTTGTGTAAAGGATCCTGGCGGGGGTATTTTCCACCGCTTCTTCATAGTGTTCGGGAAACAGAAGCTCCACCTTCTCTTCCTTTGTAAAAAAACGGATGTATAACTGGTAGCGCACTTCGCCTGCAATGGATTTCAATGCGGACATCTGAGCGTTTTTCTCATGCAGATACAGATCGATTTCCCTTAGAGAAATACAGCCGTTTAAAGCCCCTCCTCCGATCTCCAATACATCATTATGCAAAGACAGTTTCCTAAGATTTTTGCAACGGTAAAACGCATAACGTCCCACATCCTGCAGATATCTGGGCAGATAAACTTCCGTTATATCTTCTTTCATAAGGCGCTTTTCCTCAGTCAGGAAAGAGACATACGGCGATTCCCATACATATTCATGACCGGGAAGTTTCCTTCCCGTATTGTCAGAAAATCCATAGGGAGCGATTCCTACAATAGGAAGACCATCCACCATATCCGGCAGATAAATGCAGCCATCCATCCCGTAGCACCCGGTCAGGATTGCCCCCTTTTCATCCGCCGTCATGCAGTAGCTGATCTTAGGGCAGATGTTTTTCTCATCTTGTTCCACCATCTAACTTAATCCTCTGAAATAGTTGTAATACATGTGAATATTGGTGGCAAACATATACCAGAATGTCTTTAAGGGTGACTTTCCGGCCGGTTCATCTGCTGCACACATACAATAGTCCAGTCCGAATTTTTTCGCATAGTGGTCTGCCTTCCGAAGATGCCAGCTGTTGGTGACCACAACAGCGTCTTTAAATCCTTGCTCTTCCATGATCTTCCTGCTGTAAAGAATATTGTGATAGGTGCTGACTGCCAGAGGTTCCCAGAAGATATCGTCCTCCAAAACCCCCAGAGAAAGTGCATATTCTTTCATCACTCTGGCTTCCGCATAAGAATTCTTAACGGCCGCTCCGGAAAATATCAGTTTTTTTGCAGCTCCTGCCCGGTACAATGCCACGCCCTTCTCCACTCTTGTGCGCAGATAATCTGAGATTTCTCCGTTCTCTTTTGCAGGGCATCCGCACACGATAGCGCAATCATAGCTTTTCTTTACAGGATGTGCTTCATTCACTGCTGAAAGTATTCCGTTTTTCCTGATTTTTGCCACCTTTACAGGCTTTGGAAAAATATGATTAAAGAAGGCAAGATTTGCCCCTGTAAATGTCCCAAAAAGAAGCCATTTGATCTGTTTGTCACTTTTCATGCACTCACCTCCAGCTTAAAGATCCACATAACGGTCTGCCGGCCTTTAACTGTCCACCTTTATGATAAAAGGTCCGAAAACATATCGTTTTCGGACCTTTCCCTTTATCGATTGTTAATCAAGATCAATGAAATCCATCTCAAAAGGATCATCATCGTCATCCACTGAAGCCTTTCCGCCTCCAAGGTCATTCAAAAGGTCATCCAACTCATCAACTTCTGCAAGATCCTTTGTATCATCCCCTAAAGTACCGACGGAAATCTCACCCTGGAAATTCTTGGTGTTGTATTTGCCAAGATTTTCATCTGAGAATACATCGAAGTCCTCTGACTCCTCGTCCTCATCAAATTCTTCAAAATCATCGAAATCAGTAGTGTCGTCTAACTCTTCGAAATCATCTTCATCGTCGAAATCATAGGAGTCATCCGCCTCATCGTAATCATCGTAGTCGTCTTCGTCGTATACATCGAAATCGTCTTCATCGTCAAAATCGTCTTCGATCACGTTCTTCTTTGCTTTCTTTGCCGCCTTCTTATCAGCTTTGGCAGCCTTTTTTGCTGCCTTTTTATCGGCCTTTTTCTCCTTCTTTGACTTTTTAACGTTCAACTCCTCGTCTTCATCGTCTAAGTCAATTCCGAAACGATCATAGAGATCATCCAGCTCAATATTTCTGCGGCGAAGCTTGATAGCAGTCGTCAGAATGATGATCAGAATGATAAATGCAAGGATGCCAAGGATCACCAGTGTCACAAAGAAATTGTTGCTGACAAAATCCTTCACTTTCCCGAGGAATGAATCATCGCTTGTCACTTCTTCCTCAATGTCAACTTCAGGCTCGATTCTCTGGTAAGTTCCTTCTTCCGTATCGTACTGATAAAAACCTGTCTCTCCGTTGGAGTTGATCGCATAGAGCAGATAATAGTTTTCATTCTCCGCATCCTGCCAAACCGGGAACTCTTTCTCATCAATTGTCAAGGTTGCCTCCAGATACTTGGAAGGAAGAGAAACCTCGTCCGTATCACTTAAAAGGACAATGGACATATCGTCTGAAATATTGATCTCTTCGTAATTAGAAAAGCTTGCATTCTCCTCATTGAACAGGAAATAATCGCCTGCGTCCTCTGCATCCACTAAGAATCCAAGGATCACGCCGCTAGTCCCATTCTCCACCATCTGGCGTGTAGCCCCGTTCAGTTCCACTTCCGTGCGATTATATCCGTAAGGAATTGACGCATTTTCAAAATCATCGGTCAGGTAATAAGTCTGTCCGTTTACCTCTACCTGCAGATCCTCTGCATTTGATACAGAAGTGGCAGCCGCCTCATCTTCCACCAGTGAAGGATCGCCGGCACCGATCGTCACAGCCGAACTTCCTTCATCAAATGTAAGGGCTGCGCCATCTGTCGATGAAACAGATGCATCCTCGATGGTTACGGTTGTCGAGCCTTCTTCTGCTGCCTGAAAATTGATCACATAGCTTACTTCTGCGGAACCACCGTCAGAAGAACAGGTCAGCTCGCCCTCTCCGGTCTTTGCCACATTCTCTCCATCCGTAAAATGCAGATAAGAGCTATCATACTTTAAAATCACTTCGTTCTCGCCGATTGCCGAACCGGAAGAACGCAGCACGCATTTCACTTCCACTTTCGCGCCCACAGTTGTGGATGGATCTGTAAATGAAATACGGCCGTCTGATGCCAATGCCACTGTTGAAAAACATGATACAAGTAAGGCAATTGCCATAAACATACCACTGAATTTCTTTAACATTTTCATAGTTAATCTCCTTTTTATCCTTTCATGATCTATTGTCATACCGCTTACGCGGCAGAATCTACGAAACCGTAATATAGGTGCTTAAGATATAGCCCGTCTTTGACGCATTCTTCACTGTCACAGTCACCTTCGTCCAACTGCCGCTGG